>OLFX01000031.1_pt1 | contig 205548 bp, 153 predicted proteins | sample 1605091 | NCBI WGS metagenome assembly OLFX01 (sample SAMEA3888906, study PRJEB22519) | human gut metagenome | biome: human gut; feature: human-associated habitat; material: faeces | place: Denmark | collected 2012
AGGCAAATTTTTTCGTTCATTAGTTAGTTTGCGACAATTTTGATTATTTTCTGTAGAGGCGGTAGATGTCCGACGAGACGAAGTAGGCCAGCCGGTCGTCGGCCTTGAGGCCCGGGATGCGGGGATCGGCCCCGGCCCACAGCTTGTCGAACAGCTCGACCACATAGGCCGGGTCTTCGAGCGCGGCCGCCTGGTAGGAAAAGTTATAGACGCCGTCGTCGTCGACCAGACCGTTGATGCGCTTCAGCAGTCCGTCGAAGGTGTTGTAACCCGACGCCGCGGAGGTGTCGCCGATCCACATCGTGACGCGGATATTCTCGGCGAGGGCCTGTTTGAAAAGCGCCGTTTCGGCCTGTTCGAGCTCCGTGCCCGAGAGGTCGTCCATGTGGGTGTTGACCAGCGACGAGACCTTCTCGTAGACCATCGAGAAGTAGTTGGCGGCCGAGAATCCCAGTTCGGCCTTCACCCGGTTAAGATTGACCGTCTTCTCGTACTTGGTCGCCGCTTTGCCCCCGGCCCAGCCTGCGGAGGTGAATTTCTGGAGGATGTTGCGCTGGCCGTCCCAGAGCTGGACGTGCGTAGGCTGGGGCATGTTGTAGAGTACGCGCACGCCGAGGTCCTGCGCCGACTCCCCGGTGAGCATCGGGCGGAAGAAGATGTTTTCGAGGTCGGAACCGGTGTACTGTTTCGAATTTTCGAGGTAAGTCATGGTTGTTTTTGGTTTTAAATGGTTGATGAATTTGGTTGTTTGTTTTGCCTCCGCAGGGCGGGTATCGCCGGACTTCCATTTTAGGCCGAAACCTCCTTTTGTTCCTGACCGGCAGATTTTCGATTCGCCTCCGGTGAATCGGCAGCCCGAAGCCCCCCCCCGCTTGGCAATTTTCAATTCTTAATTTTTAATTGCGCATGCGCCTGGCGTCTTCGGCATAGGCGCGTTCGTTGGCCGAGCGGACCGTGTCGCCGCAGGAAGGGTCCTCGCGCGGCTGCGTGGAGGTCGGCGCGGCCTGCCGGCGGGCTTCGTCGGCCGCAACAGCCGAACGGCTGCGCAGAGCCTGCACCTCCCCGTCGAAATGGAGAACGTTGCGGTCGGCGGGAAGCGCCGGGCCGGGCCGCAGACCGATATTGGCCAGCAAACGCTCCCAGCCCCGGGCGATATTCCGCGCCAGCGAGGACGCCGGCTGCTCCGCAGCTTCGACCACTTTGTCGGCCAGTCCCGCCGCAACGGCCTCCTCGGGTGCGAGCCAGCGGCCGTTGCCGTTGTTCTCGGCCATCAGGGCCTCGAACTCCGCGGCCGGACGCCCCGAACGGGATGCATAGACCGCGGCGATACGCGCATCGGTCTGGTGCAGCAGGTCGATCTTCCCGGCGATCTCCGCGGCATTTCCCTCGGTCGAACAGATGGCCGTGTGGATCAGATAGAGGGCATTGGCCGACAGGAGACGGCACCCCTCCGACGCCGCCTGGGCGATGATCGTCGCAGCCGAGGCCGTATAGCCGTAACAGCGGGTCGTGACCCGCGCCGGGAGCTGCCGGAGCGCGTCGTGGATCAGCAGCGCGTCGTTCACGTCGCCGCCCGTCGAGCGGATGTTGACCACCACCTCCGGGGCCTCGATCTCCGCAATGCGCCGCAGGGTGTCGCGGAAACGCTCGTAGGTCGCCACCCGGGCGTCAGGCTCTTCGAACTGCCACTCCTCGGGTACGCCGATGGTCCCTTCGATGTCGATCTGGCAGACCCCGGCCGTGTTGTTGATTTGAATTTCCGATTTCATGATTAATGTTTGTAAGTGTTGTAAAATGCGTTGCGCACCTTCTCGTAAGAGCAGCAGAATTTCCCGGCTGTGACCTCGAAGGCTTCGCAACGGGACATGCCCTCCTTTTCGAGCCGCCCGATTTCGTCACGGATCGCGCGCTGTTCACACCCCCGGCGGCTGACCAGCCCCAGTTCGAACAACCGCAATACCGCCTGCCGGGTCGTAAGCCCCCGGACCTCCCGAAGCACCGCTTCGGCCAACAGTTCGTCGTGCCGCGTCATCAGTCTTCCATGAGGCGGTTGAACGTGCAGCGCACCGAGGCTTTCGCCGGGTCGTAGTCGCCAACGGCGTGCAGCGCGGCCCGCACCACGCCCGCTCCGGTGTCGATGCGGAAGACCGAACGGATGTCCGGCGCTCCCGTTCCGGGCGTCAGAAGGGCTTCGAATTCGTGAGGCGCGAGCCGCAGCGAGAGGATGATCCGCTCACGGGAGGCCTCCCGGCGCACCTGCCCGTCGTAGAAGCGGTGCAGCCCCTGTTGTCCGTCGCGGTCCTCGAAACAGAGCGTGAACCCCTCCGCAGCGTCGTCCCCCGCGAAATGGAACGCCGCGAGCGGATACTCCGAACGCCCCGAAGGATACCCCCACCGCTCGTCGCCGGGCAGCGGATGCATCCCGGCGTAGCGGACGATGCGGAGCGTGAAGTTGGTTCCGTCCTCCTCCGCGTCGTCGCGGTCGCCGACCTCGGGAATCAGCGCCGACGGCGCATTGAGGTAATGCCCCGCGGCATTCAGCGAGGGACTGAACAGCGGATTGCGCAGCACCTTTTCGCCCTGCATCGCGGCGTAGGAATCCGCCGCAAAACTCCACGCCCCGAGCGGAGCCTCCTCCCCGGCGTCGAAGCGCGCCACCGCGCCGTCGCCGTCCCGGTACCGCCACGTCCGCACCTCGTGAATCTCCGGGGCGACCGGCCGCCGCTCGACAGGCTGCGAAAAGTCCGTCCTGCCGCTCCAGTCCGTCTCCGGCCCCGCACCGAAAAACTCCCCTTCCGGCTCGATCCAGACCCTCCGCGTCGCCTCCTCGGTGTAGAACCGCAGGTTGAACAGATGCGCGAGGGCATCGAGCAGTTCCGACTGCCGGATACGGTGCTGCGCCACGTCGGCGAATGCGATCCGCGACCCGAATCCCGGAGCCGAGAGGAAGCGCGGCCGCAGCGAGCACTCCTTGTGCAGGGTCAGCGCCATCCCGGGCTCCGCCCCCGCGAAGTAGATCAGATTGAAATACTTGGGCGATGCGGGCGAAACGCTCTCGGCGGCCGTGCGGAGCCGCACCTCGACCATCGTCTGCCCCGTCTCGCCGACGTAGCCGTTGTAGAGCGCCCAGTCGCCGCGGTAGGCGACCCACTGCGAACCGCTGCGGACCAGCAGCACGGGATCGGCGACGGTCCCCAAGGCCGGGGTGGTGACCTGCGCCGAACGGGCCGCAAAGTCGGTCCACACCGTGCCGGGCACGCCGTTGCGGGTGTAGGTCAGGCGGTACTGCGCCCCGGCGAGGTGATCGAAAACCAGCGCGCGGTAGGTGAAATTCGGCGCAACGGCCTCGCGGAGGTCCCTGTACCGGTTGGCCAACTCGAACCGGAACTCGGCCCCGGGACCGAGATACACCGTATCGAAGCCCTTGAGCCGCGTCCGCGAGACGATGCGGTGGGCGGTGGTGTATTTCAGGCGGTATTCGAACCCGACGCTGATCTCCGTCGGCGGCGTGAAGACGATCTTGCCGTTGTCCGTCGAGAAACAGTTGCCGTTGTTGAAAAGCCCGTCGATCGCCTCGCCGTCGGCGTCGACGCTCTGGGGCGTGGCCGTGTCGACGATGTTGCCCACGGTGTTGGCGACGGCCTTGGGGTTGGCCGAAACCCGCCCCAGTTCGTTCGCCGCAGCCGTCGCTGGAGCCAGCCGCCGCGCCGAGAAGCCCATGCGGCCGGCCGCCGCCGTGGTGTCGCGCGAGGAGTAGGCCCCGCTCATGTAGAGCGACCGGAAAAACGCCGATTCGAAAAAGCGGCTCTTCACCTCGTAATCCGCCTCCCGAAAAATCTGCCCGACGAGCGTGGCGACGTGCAGGAACGGGTGGTAGTCCTCCACCGAGAGCAGGCGTTCCGCCGGAAGCAGGTCCGAGGAGCTGTTCTGCCGACGGTATTCGTCGCGGTGGATGGGGAAGAACTTCACCGGGGAGTCGTCCGTCCAGCTCTCGACGATCGCCGTCGGGGTCAGGACATTGTCCCACGCCACCCCCAATCGGGAAAACATGCGGCGGGCGGCATTTTCGGCCCATCCGGCCCCTCCGTCGCGGATTTCGAGCGTGTATCCCTCTCCCGACGCGGCCAGCAGACGCACCGTTCCGCCGATCAGCGCCGAACCTTCGGCCGACAGCTCCGCCGTGTGGAGCGCGTCGTTGAACCCGCCGGCGGCGTGCGGGTCGCAGGCAAACCCCACGAGCGCATCGTTGCGCGGCGTCGCAGGAATCGGGATTTTCAGCGACCGCCCTTCGCGGCAAGCCTCCGGATCGGCGAGCCGTGCGGCGTCGTAGCCGGGAACGGCAATGCTCCCCGCCTTCAGGTCGCAAATCTGTCCGTCGATTTTCAGTTCCATGCTGCGTGTTTTTTACGTTTGGGGCGAATGGCGATCTCCAGACAGCTCAACGTGCCGCGCCGCTGTACGACGGCCTCTTCGGTGGCGATGTCTACCGGTATATAACGCTTTTCGGTGACGATCCATGCCGCTGCCGTCGCTGTCAGTTCGGCCAGCGGCTCCAGCATGCTCCGGGTCTCGTAGGCCGATACGAGCACTATTTCGCGGTCTGTTTCCGCCGCCGCGACCACACGTCCCTGCGGACCCTCCGCCTCGCGCCTTTCGGTGCGCACGGTTGTCGTCCGCACGATGGGAAAGGTGTAGTGCTCGACCGATCCGGCGCTGCTCCGCCAAGCCAGCCGCACCTGTCCCTGAACGGCCGGAGTCACGGAATAGACGACCGTGCCGCACGTCCCGGCATCGACCGTCACACGCTCCGCACCCGGGAAATCGCGCATGTCGAGACGAAACAGGTGCAGCCCCGCCTCGCTCACGCGGTAACTTTCGGCTGTCGCGGTGTCCCCGGCCTCGGCCGTCACCGTCACGATGCAGGGTCCGTCGGTCAGCAGCGTCAGTTCGTCGCATGCGTCCTCCGGGATCAGACGCACGAGCGGCATCGAGGTCCGCAGGCCGGGCGTTCCGGGGGCGTCGCCGGGCAGAAACGTGCGCGCCGGAGCGATCGCCGCGGCCGCTTCCCCATCCGTCCCGGCAACCTCGACGACGGCCGTGACGGTCCGTCCTTCGGCGGGGTAAAATCCGGTCCGCCCCGTTGCGGGCGTGAAATGCAGCCGTCGCCGGAGGTAGGGCGCCGCATCGAACGCGGCCTCGGCGACGGCCGCAAAACGTTTTGCACCCAGCAGCGCACTGCCGTCGCCGACCGGTCCGCGCGTGCCGGCTCTGTCTGCGCCGCCGGGCGAGACCGCCGCGCCGATTCCGGCTGCGGACCCGGCCGCCGCATCGACGATGCGGATGTCGATGTTTCCGGCCGTCTCCTGACTGACGGCGTAGCGGAGTTCCCCGCCGAGCGGGGCGTACTGTTGCGGAATTCGAGTAAATAGCATAATGGATTTTTAAGAGAGATGACTGTATTCATTCGCCGCAGGACACGGCGCAATGCGGCATGCGGATGCTTTTGACACTTCCGGCATCACAGGCACAGAGGCGACCGGATTGTTGACAACGGGTTTAAAACTTGTCGATAAATGGAGATAACAATTCACAAAATGCGGAAACAGAAGCGTTTCCCGATGTTGATAACTTTGCCGTCCCTGCCGGCCGGCTGTGAATCGTACGGCAAATATACGACACCGGACACCCCCTTGTCAAGACCCCGATGCACTTTTTCCAGATTTTATAGAAAAACTTCGGGATTTTGTCGTACCTTTGTTTCGCAAACCAACAGTTTTACACCTTATGGATGATGGTCATAGTTCCACGTATAGCCGTCGTGTCGTGCTTCAGCACGACGCCATTCATCTATGGTATCCAGCACGAAGATAACCTCCGCGCCGGATTGCTGTTGTCCGACCCCGCCGAAACAATCCAAGCCTTTTCCGAGCACAAAGCCGACATCGCCCTGATTCCGGCCGCCGCCATGCCGTCGCTGACAGACGCGCGCATCGTCACCGAATACTGCGTCGGAGGCGTTCCCGCATCGAAGGAGGCCCTGCTCGCCAGCGACGACGCGCTGGTCGGGGCGTGGAAACCGTTCGGAAAACTTCCCTGCGCCTTCGCCGTCTGGGCGGCGCACGCCGACACGGACCCCGACGCCGTCGAGACCTTGCAGCATGCCCTGACCTACGGACTCGAACACGGCTACGAGGCGATTCTCGAATCGGCTTTCGCGGCCGATCCCGGGCGCGCCTACGCGGAACTCGCACATTTCGACTACATCTTCGACAATCAGAAAGACAAAGCGCTGAAAAAGTTCTGGAACTCGGGCCTCAAGGCGGTTCCGAGAGCCAATCCCGGCTGAAGAGCTTAGCGGACCGGAGATCCGCCTCTCTGCACGTAAACGGATTCACGAACTTTAAGAGAGCGTCTTATGATTACAATTTACCTCAAGCAATACAACAAGATCATCCGCAATGCCGACACCAAGCTCTTCGATGAACTGGGCTACGACGACATCCTGTGGATCGACATGTTGCTGCCCACGATCAAGGAGCAGAAGGCCGTCGAGAACTTCATGGAGATCAGCCTCCAGACCAAACAGCAGGTCGAGGAGATCGAGTCGACGTCGAAATACTCCGAGAACGAGAACTCCATCATCTCCAACTCCAACTTCTTCGTCCCCACGGGCGACTCGTTCATCGTCGAACCGGTGTCGTTCATCATCTCGAACGAGGGTGTGCTGGTCTCGGTGCGCAGCGCCGAGTTCCGGACCTTCCGCGAGACGGAAAAACGGCTCCAGATGAACTACCGCAGCTATTCGACGGGCTACCACCTCTTCATTTCGCTGCTGGAGGTGCGCATCGACTTCGACGCCGACCTCGTGGAGCTGATCGCCAAGCAGGTCGCGGCGCTCTCGAAGGACATCAACTCCGAGAATTCGATCGACAAGGAGGTGCTGCACCGCATCAGCGCGTTGCAGGAATCGACCATGTCGCTGCGCGAGAACATCTTCGACCGCCAGCGCGTGCTGTCGGGCATCCTGCGTTCCGAACGCTTCCCCAACGACATCTATCCGCGCCTGCAGCTGATGATCAAGGACGTCAACTCGCTGATCAACCACGCCGATTTCAGTTTCCAGCGACTGGACTACATCCAGGACGCGGCGCTGGGTCTGATCAACATCGAACAGAACGAGATCGTCAAGATCTTCTCCGTGGCGGCGGTGATCTTCATGCCCGCGACGCTCATCGCTTCGATCTACGGCATGAACTTCAAGTTCATGCCCGAACTGGACTGGACGCTGACGCTCGGCAACGGCTGGAACATCCCCTTGGGCTACATCTTCGCCATCGGGCTGATGATCTTCTGCTCGGCCCTGACGATCTGGTACTTCAAGTACAAAAAATGGCTCTGACAGTTCAAGTTCCGGCAGGACGCGGATTGCACCGAAACGCACAAGGGGGCTGTATTGCATACAGCCCCCTTGTGTGTCGTCAGTACGGAGATACCTCCGGCAATCTGCAACCTATTCGTCGATAAAGTCGATATTCACCTCGCGCTGGAACACCTCCTGCAACGAAATGTTCGTCTCGGTGGTGGCGATGCCCTGAATGCGCAGAATGCCGTCGAAAATCGTACGCATGAGGTGTTCGTTGTCCACGCAGTAGAGTTTGACGAGGATGTTGCCCTTGCCGGTGATGAAATGCGCCTCGACGATCTCGGGGATTTTCCGCAGTTCCTCGACGGTCTGTTTCAGCAGCTGCGGGTCCTTGAGCGTGATGCTGATGTGGGCGCAGACGTCGAAGCCCATCATCTTGGGGTCGACGATCAGGCGGCTCCCGAGAATCACGCCCGACTCGTCGAGCTTGCGGATGCGCTGGTGAATGGCGGCGCCGGAGATGCCGCATTCGCGGGCGATCTCCAGAAAAGGCATGCGCGCATTCTTGATGAGGTATTTGAGGATCTTGCGGTCGATCGCGTCCAATGCGGTTTTAGCCATGACAGTAGGATTATTTGATGACATTCAGTTCTTTGCCGACCTTCGTGAAGGCGGCGATACAGCGGTCGAGCTGTTCGATGGTGTGGCCTGCGGAGACCTGCACGCGAATGCGCGCCTGACCCTTGGGAACCACCGGGTAGTAGAATCCCGTGACGAAAACGCCCTCGTCCTGCAATTTCGCAGCGAATTCCTGCGACAGCTTGGCATCGTAGAGCATCACGGCGCAGATGGCCGACTGGGTGGGTTTGATGTCGAAACCCGCCGCCATCATTCCGGCACGGAAATGTTCGACGTTGGCCACCAGCCGGTCGTGCAGTTCGTGGCTCTCCGCGAGCATCTTAAAGGTCTCGATCCCGGCGCCGACCACGGCAGGGGGCAGCGAGTTCGAGAAAAGGTAGGGACGCGAACGCTGGCGCAGCATGTCGATGATCTCCCTGCGGCCGGTGGTGAATCCGCCTACGGCGCCTCCGAATGCCTTGCCGAGCGTACCCGTGAGGATGTCCACCTGCCCGCGCAGGTCGTAGAGTTCGGTGATGCCGCGGCCCGTTTCGCCCAGCACGCCCGCCGAATGGCACTCGTCGACCATCACCAGCGCGTCGTACTTTTCCGCCAGGGCGCAGATCCGATCGAGCGGTGCGGCGTTGCCGTCCATCGAGAATACGCCGTCGGTGACGATGATACGGAACCGCTGGGCCTGCGCCTTCTTCAGGCACTCCTCCAGTTCGCCCATGTCGGCATTGGCGTAGCGGTAACGCACGGCCTTGCACAGACGCACGCCGTCGATGATCGAAGCATGGTTCAGCGAATCGGAGATGATGGCGTCCTCCTCCGAAAAGAGCGGTTCGAACACGCCGCCGTTGGCGTCGAAGCAGGCGGCGTAGAGAATCGTGTCCTCCGTACCGAAATAGTCGGCGATAACCTTCTCCAGCTCCTTGTGGATGTCCTGGCAGCCGCAGATGAAGCGCACCGACGACATGCCGTAGCCGCGGGCATCCATTGCTTTCTTCGCCGCCTCGATCAGCCGCGGATTGTCCGACAGTCCGAGGTAATTGTTGGCGCAGAAGTTGAGCACCTTCCGACCTGCAACCTCGATCTCGGCCCGCTGGGGCGAAGCGATGATCCGTTCCCGTTTGTAAAGCCCTGCCGCCTCGATTTCGGCGAGTTCATGTTGCAGGTGCTCCTTGATTTTCCCGTACATATCCGTTAATTTTTTGATGAAATTCCGAGTGCAAAGTGTCGATCTGTTACAAATGTACGATAAATTTCCGAAAACAGACACTCCCCGAACGCTTTTTTCTCACGCCGGGTTACAATTTGTTATTCGCCACGCCACCAAGGCTTCCGGGCGGTTTTTTCGGCGGCGTTTTTTTGCCGCCGCATAATTTTTTAATACCTTTGTTGCTCAAATAACAACCAGCTACCTATGAAAAAATCGTGTGTATTGGTCAGCGGCGGTGCAGGCTACATCGGCTCGCACACCTCCGTGGAACTCATCAACGCCGGCTACGACGTGGTGATCGTCGACAACCTTTCGAACAGCGACCTCAACGCCGTCGAAGGCGTGCGCAAGATCACCGGCGTGGACATCCCCTTCGTCGAGGTCAACTGCTGCGACCGGGCGGCTTTCCGCAAGGTCTTCGAACAGTACGAATTCGACTCGGTGATCCACTTCGCAGCGTCGAAAGCCGTGGGCGAGTCGGTGCAGAAGCCGCTCGAATACTACGGCAACAACCTCACCTCGTTTATGAACGTCATCGGCCTGATGCGTGAATTCGGCCGCCGGAACATCGTCTTCTCGTCGTCGTGCACCGTTTACGGCGAGCCGGAGAAGCAGCCCGTGACGGAGCAGACGCCCCGCAAGCCGGCCACTTCGCCCTACGGCAACACCAAGCAGATGTGCGAGGACATCCTGCGCGACTCGCTCGCCGCCTACCCCGGCATGAAAGGCATCGCGCTGCGCTATTTCAACCCCATCGGCGCACATCCTTCGGCGCTGATCGGCGAACTGCCGCGCGGCGTGCCGCAGAACCTCGTGCCCTTCATCACGCAGACCGCCGCCGGACTGCGCGAGTGCCTCTCGGTCTTCGGCGACGACTACCCGACGCCCGACGGGTCGTGCATCCGCGACTACATCGACGTCGTGGACCTCGCCAAAGCCCACGTGGCGGCGATCAACCGCATGGCCGGCGACAAGAACAAGCAGGCCTACGAGATTTTCAACGTCGGCACGGGCCGCGGCGTCTCGGTGCTGGAACTGGTGCACAAGTTCGAGGAGGTCAACCACCTGAAGCTCAACTACAAGATCGCACCGCGCCGTGCGGGCGACATCATCGCCATCTGGGCCGATCCCACGCTGGCGAACACCGAACTGGGCTGGACTGCCGAGCGCACGCTCGACCAGACGCTCGCCGCCGCCTGGGCCTGGGAGAAGCACATTCGGGGAATTAAAAATTAAAAATGAAAAATGAAAAATTAAAAATTGGGCGAGTCCCGACTCTGATAAAGTCGAGGCTCGCTTTTACAACTCACCGCAGACGTCCAAACGTTTTGGACAATTGCGGGTTGTGAAACAATTTTTAATCCCTAATTTTTAATTCTTAATTATTTACCTTATCTTTGCGCTCCCAAAGCAGGCGGAAATGGGATGCGGTCCGCAGAGTCCGCATTGAGAACCGCCGAAGGCAACACACATTAAAAAACAAATTTTCATTATGAAAACCATTTCAGTCAAGGCCGTAAAACGCGCTGATTTCGGCAAGAAGGCCGCCAAGGCGATTCGCCGCGAGGGCATGGTCCCCTGCGTACTGTGCGGCAACGGCGAAACCGAGACCTTCTCGGTAGACCCCCGCGAGATCAAACCCCTGATCTACACCCCGAACTCCTACATCGTAGAGTTCGACATCGAGGGCAAGAAAGAGCAGGCCGTGCTGCGTGAGGCACAGTTCCACCCCGTACGCGAGGAGATCCTCCACCTGGATTTCTACCGCATCGCCGAGGGCAAACCCGTATCAATCGCCATTCCGGTACGCCTGACCGGCAACGCCGAGGGCGTGAAGGTCGGCGGTAAGCTGGCCCTGTCGGCCCGCAAACTGGTCGTCAGCGCACTGGTCGAGAACCTTCCCGACGAAATCGTCGTGGACGTTACGGAACTGGGCGTAGGCAAGACCATCTTCGTCGGCGACCTCGAGTTCGAGAACCTGAAGTTCATCACCCCCGCTACGACCGCCGTCTGCGCCGTTCGCGTAACCCGTGCGTCGCGCGGAGCTGCCGAGGCTGCGAAATAAGCCGGGAATATGAAATACCTCATTGTTGGGCTGGGGAATATCGGCGCCGAATACGCCGAAACCCGTCACAACATCGGTTTCAACGTGTTGGACGCCCTTGCAGAGGCGTCCAACACTGTTTTTACCACCCAACGTTACGGCGACGTGGCCGAAGCGAAGTACAAGGGCCGGACACTGGTGTTGCTGAAACCCTCGACTTACATGAATCTCTCGGGCAAGGCCGTCCGCTACTGGATGGACGCCGGGAAGATTCCGCCGGAGAATCTGCTCGTCGTTTCGGACGACATCGCGCTGCCTTTCGGCACGCTGCGCCTGCGCCCGAAGGGGAGCGCCGGAGGGCACAACGGACTGAAAAACATCTCCGAACTGCTCGGAACGGAGGAGTATGCCCGCATGCGCTTCGGCGTGGGCGGCGATTTCCCGAAGGGGCACCAGGTGGAATACGTACTGGGCGAATGGACCGACGAGGAACGGAAGGCCCTTCCCGAGCGGCTGAAGGTCTTTGTCGACGCCATCCGGTCGTTCGCGACCGTGGGAACCCAATTGACCATGACCAATTTCAACAAGAAATAGGAAAAGCGGCTTTCGGGCCGCTTTTTTGCATTTCCGCTTTTTTTCGTTACCTTTGAGGTTGTACGACCCTTTTAAGGGTCCGGAGGTTTTGCCGAACCGCAAGACGGTTCGGTTTTGGATACGTTCCGGCTTTTTAGTACCTTTGTAAGGAGAGTTCCGACTTTATTGCGTTCTTGACATAGTACGTTGTATCGAAGCATCTGAAATTTTGGCGAATTTTATGCACAACAGATACAGCACCCCCGGAAGGGTGTGTGCTGTTTTCTGGTTGTGCAGGGCCCGCCAAAAGCCTCAGATGCCGGGATTCGGCGCCGCCCTTTCGTTTTGCGCGGACCTGCCGGATTCCGCTGAAAAAAGAACCCGGCAGGATGCCTTCTTTTTCTCTTCAAATTCTTCAGGAAAAAGACGGGATTGCGCTCCTGCCGGGATTCTCCTTTTATTCCTCCTCGTCGTAATAGATCTCCTCCATCAGCCCGTCCAGTTCGCGCCGCTCTTTCTTGGTCGGACGGCCCGTACCGCGGTCGCGGACGATGAAGATCGTCTCGCGCGGAACGTTGAGTTTGTCCAGCTCCTCCTGCGGAGTAACGTTGAGACAGTAAAGAGGCACGTTTTTCGCCGGCTGACGGCTCGACACCAGATCGAGCACCTTGTAGGAATAGGTCACCTGCATTTTGCGCACGGCGATCACATCGCCGATTTTCACCTCGCGCGAAGGCTTGGCATAAGCGCCGTTTACCGTCACCTTGTTCGTGCGCACGGCATCTGCGGCATCACTGCGGGTCTTGAACACCCGCACTGCCCAAAGATACTTGTCCAAACGAATATCGTCCATATCACTTGATGTTTTGCTCCATTTTTTCCAGCAGGCTCCCCTTGCCGTAACCCTGCCATACATCCTGAATCCGGACGTCGGGAGCGATCAACACGAAATGCGGAATTTCCTTTACCCCATAACGCATCCCAAGCCCGGTATCTCCGTCTACAAGTTCGTTCCATTGGTTTCCGACCAACTGTTTTTCGGCAATAAACTCCTTCCACACCGGCTTCGGGTCTTGGCTGATGCTCACAACCGCAACCCTGCCGGCATACTTTCGTGCGATCTCTTGCAGTTCGGGAATCGCCTGTACGCACGGACCGCAGCCCGCACTCCAGAAATCGAGCAAAATATATTTCCCGATGAATTCCGCCAGGCGATGCAGATTCCCATCCGCATCGTACAGATCGCCGTCCACCAGCCGGTCTCCGGCTCCGACCGCCGGAGCCGGATTGAGATAAGCGTCAATCCGCCGGCCCATCGGAGACTGCCGCTGTTCTTCCGTCATCCGGTCGTAAAGCGCAAGCATTTCGCCCTTGTGAGCTGTACCTATTCCGAACTGCAAAAGACGGGCGCATTCGGCCAGTTTGTTCAACCAGACCCGCGTCACGGGAGCCGTCTGCATACGACGGACGGTTTTCTCCGACACTTGCCCGAACAGCTCCATATAACGGGCAAAATCCTGCTGTGTATTCAGCATGTCCTGAAACCAATTCAACTCACAGATTTGAGGTTCGACCAGAGCACGGTACATGTCTTCGTCCGCCTGCTCCGCAATGTCCGAAGCGGCCTCCCAAAGCCAAGCCTGCTTATCCTCACCACGGACCTCGATACGTTTGCCGGGGGCAACCCAAACATCGAGCGTACCGCCCCGGTAATCCCCAACCGTCACACTGATCTGAACAACTTTCGGGAAAGCGACCGTATCCCGGAAGAAAAACCGACCGCCTGCCAGCGTATCCACGCCTATTCCCCGCAACATTTGCCCCTGCGGTTCATACAAACGCACTACCGCGCCGTCGGGCACGTTTCCGATTTTTCCGACAATCCGGAATTCGCCGGCGGGAACGGCTGGAGCGCAAGCCGTTGCGGCCACCGCGGCAAAAAGCAGGGAGAGCGGTTGTTTCATCGGTTTTCTCCTATTTTTCGTACAACGTTTCGCTTTTCGGCCGGTCGTGCGACTGTTCGTCGTTCTGGCGGCTGACGCTCAGGATCATCCCGAAGGCGATCATCGTGAAGAGCATCGACGAGCCGCCGCGCGAAATCAGCGGCAGGGTCTGCCCCGTCTCGGGGATCAGGTTCACCGTCACCATGATATGCAGCAGCGCCTGACACGTGATCAGCAACGCAAGCCCCAGCACCAGCAATCCCGGAAAGGCGGTTCCGCACCGCCGGAATATCTCGATTCCCCGGAAGAAGACCCACAGGTAGAGCATCAGCAGCAGCACGGCCAGGATAAAGCCGTACTCCTCGACGAAAAAGGCATAGGCATAGTCGCTCTCGGGGTGGATCATCTCCACGCGCATGGCGCTCTGCCCGGCGCCTTCGCCCAGGATGCCGCCGTTGTAAATGGCGATCATCGAACGCTCCGTGTCGGAGAGGTGTTCGATGGGTTTCTCGGTCTGCGACTTGGTCCAGAGGTGAATCCACGTCGAAACGCGCCCTTCGGCGGTCTCGCTGCGCCCGAGGTTCAGCGTCATAATAACGACGATGGCCGCAACGCCCCATCCCACGAGTTTCATCAGCTCCCCGAAACGGACGCGTCCGATGAGCATCATCACCCACGACGCCAGGCACACCAGCACGGCCGACGAAGTGTGCGCCGGAAAGATCACCATTGCCGAAACGACGACCGGCAGCAGAATGGGGCGCGTACCCTCGCGCCAGATTTTTCGCTGCACGGGCGACGAACGCCACGTCCAGAACTTCCACGTCGGCACGATGCGTATCTTGTCGATCTTCGACTGCCGTCCGGCGAGCTGCCGGGCGAGGAACAGCACCGTGGCGACCTTCAGCGCCTCGGAGGGCTGGAACTGGAAGGGGCCGAGCGGAATCCAGCGGGCTGCGCCGTTGGTCGTCGCTCCGATGAAATAGACGGCGACGGTCAGCGCCACCGAAAGAAAATAGGCCGGCCGGGCCAGAAGATTGTAAATGCGGCAGTTGATCTTCTGCACGGCGACCATGATCAGCAGGCTGCCGACCAGCAGCAACAACTGCTGACGCAGGAAATGCGCCGTCGTACGGGCCGTATGGGCGTCGTAGGCCATCTTGGCCGTCGAGGAGTAGACCACCAACACCGAGATCACCGCCAGCGCGGCGACGATGATCCACAGCACGCGGTCGCCCGTAAAGAGGCGGAACCCCGATTTCCCGGCCGTCTCCGTCCCGCAGGCGCACTCCTCGCCGGAGGCCGCGTCACCGCTCCCCGAAGTCCGCCTGCCGCCGCGCGGCGCAGCGTCGCGCGCCGCCTCCGCCGTCGCCCGGTCGTCGTATCTGCTCTCGTCCCGCACCATCGGCTATGCTTTTTCTTCGACCCAGTTCTTGAACAGTTCGCCGCGGTTCTCGTAATTCCGGAAAAGATCGAAACTCGCGCAGGCAGGCGACAGCAGCACCGCATCGCCGGGACGCGCCGCGGCCTTCGAGGCCGTCATGGCCGCTTCGAGCGAATCGGTCGAGACCACCTCCGGGACCACGCCCGTGAACTCCCGGACCAGTTTGGCGTTATCGAGACCCATGCACACCAGCGTGTGCACCTTCGCCCGGGCGAAGGCCTTCAGCGGCTCGTAATCGTTGCCCTTGTCGGTCCCGCCGGCGATCCACACCACGGGGCGCGTCATGCTCTCCAGCGCATAGTAAACCGAATCGACGTTGGTGGCCTTCGAGTCGTTGATCCACAGCACGCCGTCCTTTTCCGCCACGGGTTCGAGCCGGTGTTCGACGGGCGCGAAGGCGTAGAGCGATTTGCGGATCTTCGCCGGGGCGACGCCCGCCGCAAGGGTCGCGAGGGCCGCGGCCATGGCGTTGTAGGCGTTGTGAAGCCCCTTGATCTGCAACTTTGCGGTGTCGATCTCCACCGACGCCTTGCCGGCCGTTGCGGTGAATTTCCCGTCGCAGAGAAACGCGTCGCCCGCACCGCTCGCCACGGCGTTTTTAGCGGCGAAGGGCAGCTGGCGCATCCTCAAATCGTACTTCGGAAGCTCGTTCCAGATCACCTCGTCATCGCCCGAGTAGACGAACCAGTCGCGCGAGGTCATATTCTGCACGATTCTCATTTTCGAGTCGGCATAGTTCTGAAAACAATGGTCGTAGCGGTCGAGGTGATCGGGCGTAATGTTCATCAGCACCCCGACATGCGCCCGGAACCGATACATTCCGTCCAACTGGAAAGAACTCAATTCCAGTACATACCAATCGTAGTCGCCCGTAGCGACCGACCAGGCGAAACTCTCGCCGATGTTGCCGCCGAGGGCGACGTTCATCCCCGCGTCGCGCATGATCTTGTAGATAAGCGACGTGGTGGTGGTCTTCCCGTTCGATCCGGTGATGCAGATACATTTGGCCTTGCCCATATAGCGGCCCGCGAACTCCATTTCGGAGATCACCGGAATGCCCGCCTCGCGGATCTTGCGCACCATCGGGGCCGTATCGGGAATGCCGGGCGACTTGACGACCTCCGTGGCCGCGAGGATGCGCTCCTCGGTGTGGCCGCCCTCCTCGTAGGGGACCTCCCATTCGTCCAGCTTGGCCTTGTAACGGTCGGCAATGCGCCCCGCATCGGAGAGGAAGACCCCGAACCCCTTCTTTTTGGCGAGGATCGCGGAACCGTAGCCGCTGATTCCCCCGCCCAGAACGACGATCTGTTTCATATTATCTTATTTTCAGCGTTACCAGCGTAATGGCCGCCAACAGCAGCGAGATGATCCAGAAACGGAGAACGATCTTGGTCTCGAAGATGCCCTTTTTCTGGTAGTGGTGGTGGACCGGAGACATCAGCAGGATGCGACGCCCTTCGCCGTAGCGGCGTTTGGTGTACTTGAACCAGCCGACCTGCATCATCACCGAGAAGCTCTCCACGAGGAAGACGCCGCACAGCAGCGGCAGCAGCAGCTCCTTGCGGATGCAGAGCGCGAAAACGGCGATCACGCCGCCGATGGCCAGCGAACCCGTGTCGCCCATGAAGATCTGGGCCGGGAAGGAGTTGTACCACAGGAAACCCACCAGCGCCCCCACCAGCGCCGCGGCGAAGACCACCATCTCGCCGCTGCCCGGGATGTACATGATATTGAGGTAGTCGGCATAGACGATGTGGCCCGAAAGATAGGCCAGCACCCCCAGCACGGCGACGATCGGGACCGAAACTCCCGTCGCCAGACCGTCCAGGCCGTCGGTGAGGTTGGCGCCGTTCGACACGGCCGTCACCACGAAAATCGCGACCAGCACGTAGAGAATCCATGTGGCAACGGAGTTTCCGCCCGTCAGCCATCCGTAGTCGAACTCGTTGTTTTTGACGAAGGGGATGGTCGTCTGCGTGGTCTTGAGGCTCTCGGAGCTGACGACCACGTGGCGCTGAACCGTTTCGAGCACCGTGCCGTCCTCGTTCAGATAGACCGTCTGCACGGGCTGTGTGACCTTCTCGCGCACGACGATGTCGGGCGAGAGCCACATGGTCGTTCCGACGATGACGCCGAGGCCCACCTGCCCCACGATCTTGAAACGGCCCTTCAACCCCTCCTTCCTGTGGCGGAAAACCTTGATGTAGTCGTCCAGACCGCCGATCAGGCCGAGCCAGACCGTCGACACGAGCAGCAGCTGGATGTAGACGTTGTCCAGCTTGCCGAAGAGCAGCATCGGGACCAGGATGGCGACGAGAATGATCACGCCGCCCATCGTGGGCGTGCCTTTCTTCTGCAACTGGCCCTGAAGCCCGAGGTCGCGGATCTCCTCGCCGATCTGCTTGCGGCGCAGGAAGTCGATGATCGAACGTCCGAAGATAATGACGATCAGCAGCGAGAGGATGATGGCTGCCGCGGCGCGGAAGGAGATGTACTGGAACATTCCCGAGCCGGGGAGGTCGTAGGCCTCGTCCAGGTACCTGAATAGATGGTAAAGCATGGTTTCAATTAAAAATTAAGAATGAAAAATTAAAAATTACCATACGATGGCATTACGACAAGCGAACAAATGAAAAACAATTCTTAATTTTTCATTTTTAATTGAGAAGCGCAAAGCGCTTCTTTATCTCTTCCCGGTCGTCGAAAGGATGTTTCACGTCGCCGACAATCTGATAGGTTTCGTGCCCCTTGCCCGCCACGAGGATGATGTCGCCCGGACGCGAGAGCATCACGGCCGTGCGGATCGCCTCGGCGCGGTCGGCGATGCGCAGGTAGCGCGCACCGGGCTCCAGCCCCGCGACCATGTCGTCGAGAATCGCCTCGGGCGACTCGTGGCGCGGATTGTCGGAGGTGAAAACCGCCGTCGTGGCATACTTCACGGCAATGGCCGCCATCTCGGGACGCTTGGTCCGGTCGCGGTCGCCGCCGCAGCCGCACACCACGATCAGCTGCTGGCCGGGAGTGCGGATCTCCTCGATGGTCTGAATCACGTTCTCCAGCGCATCGGGCGTATGGGCATAGTCGACGATGGCCGTCGTGCCGTTCGCCGCGCGGATCTTCTCGAAGCGGCCGCTCACGGCGTGCAGCATGCTCAACACGCGCAGCACCTCGCCCCGGTCGAGTCCCAGCAGCGCCGCCGCGCCGTAGACCGCCAGCAGGTTGTAGGCGTTGAACCGCCCCAGCAGCCCCACCCACAACTCCTGCCCGTCGATGCGCAGAAGCATGCCGTCGAGGTGCATCTCGACGATCTTGCAGCGGAAATCGGCCATCGCGCGCAGCGAATAGGCGCTCACCGCCGCCGCGGTGTTCTGCACCATCACGCGTCCGTTCCGGTCGTCGGCGTTCGTCAGAGCGAAAGCCCCCTTGGGCAGCCCGTCGAAAAAGAGCTTCTTGGCCCGGATGTACTCGGCGAAGGTCTTGTGGTAGTCGAGGTGGTCGTGCGTGATGTTCGAAAAGATGCCGCCCGCGAAATCGAGGCCCCGCGTGCGTTCCTGCACGATGGCGTGCGACGAACACTCCATGAAACAGTATGCGCACCCGGCGTCGGCCATTTCACGCATCATAGCGTTCAGGCGGATCGAATCGGGCGTGGTGTGGGTGGCTTCGACCTCGCGGCCGTCGATCTTGTAGACCACCGTCGAGATCAGCCCGGCCTTGTAGCCCATGGCCCGCACCAGGTCGTAGAGCAGCGTCGCGGTCGTGGTCTTGCCGTTGGTCCCGGTGATGCCCACGAGTTTCAGCTCGCGGCTCGGGTAGTCGTAGAACGCCGCGGCCATATCGGCCATGGCCCCCGCCGAGTCCCCGACGAGAACATAAGCGACGCCCTCCGCCGCATCCGCCGGCATCCGTTCGCAGACGATTGCCGCCGCGCCTTTTTCAACCGCCATGGGAATATAGTCGTGTCCGTCGCTCTGCGTGCCCGGAACGGCGAAGAAGCAGTCGCCCGGTTTCACGGCGCGCGAATCGTAGACCAGCCCGCCAATGGCGGCGGCAGTATCGCCGCACACCTCCCGGACGGGGGTATTTTTCAGAATATCGGTTAATTTTTTCATCTTATTTCAACGTTATGACGACCGCCGTGCCCGGTGCTATGCGCGCTCCGGCGGTGATACTTTGCTGCGTTACGGCTCCCCGTCCCGAGAAGCGGACCTTCAGTCCGCGGCTTTCGAGCACGAACAGCGCGTCTTTCAACCCCATGCCGCGCACGTCGGGCATCACGCCCCGGTCGCCGGGCAGGCTCGTGATGACGACGTTCGAGAGGCTGTCCACCGCGACGCGCCCCCAGCCCGTGCGGCTTTCGAACGAGGCGCGGGGCGACAGGCGGTCGGCCACGCGGCGGACCTGCGCGATGTCGCCACCCTTCATCCGGTCGGGATAGCGGCGCGGACCGCCGTCGTCGACACGGCCGTACCAGTCGCGGCCGCGGTTGAAGATGTAGTCGACCATGCGCTTCACGACGGGACCCGCCAGCGGTCCCCCGTAGTAGGCTTTCCCGGCCTGGGCGCGGGTTTCGATGGTCGTGAGCACCGTGTAGCGGGGCGCGTCGGCCGGGAAGTAGGCCACCATCGAACCCAGGTAGTAACGGCCCTCGCGGCTGCGGGCGTCGGTGATCTGCGCCGTACCGGTCTTGGCCGCCACCCGCAGGCGCGTCGTGTCGCGGAAAAAAGCGCTGGCCGTACCCTCGGTGCAGACCGCCTGCAAACACTGCTGCACCTCGCGCAACGCCGCCCGCGAGGCGATCGACGAGGCGATGGTACGGCTTTCGAAACGCTCCTCGACCCGATCGCCGCGGCGCAGTTCACGCACCAGCACGGGCGAAATCATCTTCCCGCCGTTGGCAATGGCGTTGTAGAAGGTGATCATCTGGATCGGGGCCAGCCGCACACGGTAACCGTAGGACATCTTCACCAGCATCACGCCCGGGTCGGGAACCTTCCAGTCCGTGGTGACGGAGGGCTTCCGCTCGCCGAGCCGCTCCAGCCCCACGGTCTGGCCCAGATGCAGCTCCTTATGGAGAAAATCGCTGTATTCCTGCTTTCTGCCCGTACTTCCGTAACGGTCCCAGATCGCCTTGGCGAAGTAGACGTTCGACGACGAAGCCACGGCGCGCCGGAAGTCGATTTCACGGTCGCCGCGGTGCGAATCGCGGATGTTCCTGGCCGGGCCTACCGTCACCGGATCGCCGTTGTGGGTGTCGTAAACCGTCGAGACGGGCATCCGGGCGTCGTCGAGCAGCGTGAGCATCGTCGCCAGCTTGAACGTCGAACCCGGCTCCATGCTGCGGCCCAGGGCGTAGTTCTCCCGTTCGGCGAAACTCCCGTCGGCATTGCGGCCGAGGTTGACCATCGCCAGGATTTCGCCCGTATGGACCTCCATCACGATCGTCGTGCCCCACAAAGCATTCTGGGCTTCCAGCTGTCGCCTCAACGCCTTGTCGGCCACATCCTGCAAGTCGAGGTCGAGCGTCGTGACGATGTCGAAGCCGTCCACCGGGTCCTCGTGGTCCCCGCCCGCCACCCGGCCGTAAAAGCCGCGCGCGATGCGCTGGCGCAGGGCTTTGCCGTCGCGGCCCGCCAACTCCTCGCGGTAGGCCTCCTCGATGCCGTAATTGCCCTTGTCGCCCGTCAGTCCGATCGTACGGCGCGCCAGTTCGCCCTGGGGATAGATGCGTTCGTCGCGCTCGATCAGCCGGTAGACCATGCCCATGTTCCAGTTCAGCAGCGGATAACGCCGCAGGGTCTCCCACTCGGCGAAATCCACCTCGCGGGGAAAGATATTCACGGGCGTATGGTCGCGGATCGTGTCGTAGATGCGGCGTTTGACATATTCCTCGCCCCGCATGCGGTCCATCATGCGCGAAATCCACCCCTCGGAACGCAGGTAGGAGGTGTCGCGCGGATTGACCAGCCGGTAACGGCGGGCGTGCTCCTCGCGGAAACGTTTGGCATAGGCCGAGGCGGGCTTGTCCCGGAAGAAGGCAGCCAGCAGTTTCGCGAGCGAGTCGGCCTGTTCGCGGAAGGTCTTGAGCGAATCCAGCCCCGGCGACGCGAAGTCGAAGGCGGCCTGATAGCGGAAGATCGAGGTGGCGAGGGGTTCGCCGTCGCGCGAAAGGATGCTCCCTCGCTGCGCCGGGATGACCTCCTCGGTGAAGATGCGGCTGGCGAGGCGGTCGGCATTGTAGGCCACCTCCGCACTGAACAGCTGCACCCAGACGAGCCGTGCGAGCACGATGGCCCCGGCGAGGATGAAGAGCACGTACAGAAGCCTCACCCGCAGCAGAATATCGCTTTTGACCTTCGAACGTTCCTGCTTCATCGCCGTTTAGTTTTCGATGATCTCGCCCGGCGCCTGCGGGTCGTAAAGCTCGATGCCCCGCGCCCGGAGCTGTTCGACGATGGCCGAATGGGTCGTGCGCTGGTAACGCTGCTCCTGAAGGCGGATCGAGCGTTCGCGGAGTTTCTGCACGTCGCGCTCGAGACGCGTGTAACGCATGTCGAGGTGCAGCGACCAAAACATCACCATGATGCTCAAAAAGAACATCCCGGCGATGGTCAGCATATAGGGATAGTATTTCGAGACGCCCTCGCGCACGAGGATCGTACCCGAGAACAGCTGCCAGAAGGTGCTGGACCTGCGGCGTCGCTCGCGGCGTTCGCGTTCTTCGGCTTCGGCCCGCTCTTCGGCCTCGCGCTCCTCGTCGGCGCGGATGTCCTCTTCGGCTTCGCCCCGCTCCATGCGCCGCACCTCGCGGCGCACACGGCGCGCGAACTCCTCCTCCTGCTCGCGGCGGGCCTGCTCCTCGGGGGTCACCGGGTCGAATTCGTGGTCTCGGTACATCGTATCAGCGTTTTACGGCCGCCCGGAGTTTCGCCGAACGGGAACGGGGATTGCGGTCGAGTTCTTCGGCCGAAGGGGTCACGGCCTTGCGCGTCACGAGGTCGAACGGGGCCTGCGAACGACCGAAAAAGTCCTTTTCGACCTGCCCCGAGAAGTTGCCGCTGCGCATGAAATTCTTCACCAGCCTGTCTTCGAGCGAATGGTAGGAGATAACGACCAGCCGGCCGCCGGGCTTCAGCACCCGCAGGCTCTGCTCCAGCGCCATTTTCAACGCCTCCATCTCGCCGTTGACCTCGATGCGCAGGGCCTGGAAAAGTTTGGTCAAGAATTTCGCCTCGTCCTTTTTGGGCGTGCAGGGCTTCACGGCTCCGACCAGCTGCGCCGTGGTCGTCACGGGCGCCGCCGCACGGGCCTTGACCAGACAGTTGGCAACCTTCCACGGTGTTTCTACCTCGCCCCAGTCGCCCAGAATGCGGGTCAGGTCCTCCGCGGTGTAGTCGTTCACCACGTCGGCCGCCGTGAGCCGCCCCCTCTGGTTCATGCGCATGTCGAGCGGAGCCTCTCCGCGGAACGAGAATCCGCGCTCCACGGCGTCGAAATGGTGCGACGAAACCCCCAGGTCGGCCAGAATGCCGTCGACCTCCGTCACGCCGCGCAGCCGCAGCGCCCCCCGCAGGAAGCGGAAATTGCTCTCCACGTAGTGAAAACGCGCATCGTCGGGACGGTTCTCCAGCGTGTCGCGGTCCTGGTCGAAGCCGTACAGACGGCCTTCCGGCCCCAGGTCGGAGAGGATGCGGCGCGAATGGCCGCCTCCGCCGAAAGTGAGGTCGGCGTAAGTGCCCGCAGGTTCGACAGCGAGCAGTCCCACAGACTCTTCCAGCAGTACGGGAGTATGGTATTGCGACATAATAGTTATTTGCAAAGGTCTATTTGGGTGTAAAGTTAGGGATTTTTCAAAAAAGAATGCCTATATTTGTAAATATAATCGGCAATAATTTCCCGCCTCATTCTAAGTCGTTTACGGGAGCGCAAAAATTACGAGGGTTAAAATTAGGGTTAAAACACGATCATTTTCAACAATTCAAACTCTCTAACAATCATCTCAATACACGAATAGTTAATAATAAATCACACTTTCAATAGTGTACCATTACACCCTCTATTCGTCCGGATCGCTGGGTAGGCTTCAATAGTACACCGTCGTAACAAACGCTCCAACGCAGAACTCGCTATTACAGCCGTCAATTCCAATAGAGCAACACTCCTTTTAGCACACGCCAATCCTTCACGTCAGCAACAGCCCGTCCATACAACGACAAGAGGGACGATCTCCAAGCGTTTCCATAGCCTACCGGGCAGTAGTTCGCCGGAGGCTTCAACGATCTAAAATCGGGTTCTCCAAGAGTTTCCCGTTTTCACGCCACGACATCGCGCCAAACGTAGGTATAGGCAGGCTGGCAGATAGCGGTCGATCTCCAACAACACCCCGCGCCGCGGCCCGAAATAATATCCGTTCGTATTTAGGGTATTTCTCCAATACAAAGACCCGTCTAAGACCTCCGAGCGCCAATAATTAGGAGCTTCGCCTACAAGGCCGAAAACAGCGATTTCCAGGAGGCCTTTCCTTCGGGCGGGTAAATACTCCTTCGAAGCGGCAGGAGCGTAGAAATCGGCATTTACAACAGCATAGCGGAGAACGCCGTGAGAGCTGGCCGAGGGCGCGTATTATAGAATGTCGAGGAGCCTGACGGGGCGCGGCTCGAAATAATATACGACGTTCCTCCTATTAGGCAAGGACGAGATCATCAAGAGGCGTAGATACAGCGTTCACGCAGTTTCGCTTATTATATCCTCCTTTATCCTATCATAGCATTATAGCTATTACATAGATTACTTATTCCCCTTATTATTATCGGAGAGGCTGCCGCGGCCGCCCTGTGAACAGCTCCCGGAGGGTTTGGGGGAGGTTCAGCGCCGGGTCGTGCTTACTTATTCTTACAAGGTTCCGTCCGAGGTCTATCCGAAACTGACGGCTTCCGTAGTTCCCGGCGTCGTATCGGTCGATGACGCTTACTAATTCCCTCCGTACTTTACAGCGGGCCGCTTTCAAGCCTTTCCGCGTGGCGGAGCTACAAGCCGCCCGCCGCTTTGCAAGATATTCGGCATATCCGTATTCGTTCAGCCCTTCGGCGATCTCACGCTCTTTCGGAGTCATTTCATCCGTTATTTCAATCCGTTCGAACAGCACGAAATTCCGGGCTTCCCGGGCGAGGAACAGATAGAGATCGCCGTAGCTGGCTACAAGGTCGGCCACGGAGTGAATATCGAGCCTATTCAACGCGAGGGCCTGCCGGTCGGCCAGCTTAAATTCGTAACGCGGAAAATAGTAGCCATACCGGGCGAGAATATCGAAGACCTCACCCTGTCGGGCTCGGTTCCGCAACGGCGTTTTAGCGACGATCTCGGCTGTTTTATCATAGACCATGACTTTCTTATAGCTCCGGTCGCCGAAATAGACGGTTTCATCCTTAAAGACGTTTCTCGAACGGGTCTTATAACCTGCCATCAGGCGGATCAGCCGACGGCACGGGATTCGCGTCCATAGGTTCAACCCGACCTCTACCTGGGTAACACGGCCCCGGCCTAACTCCTCGTAGGAGATATTCAGATCGGCTGCCAACCGCTTCAAGGCATGGACGAGGGTCTCAGAGGTCAGATCAAACAACGAGGTTCTTCCGCAGTACCATTTACGGAGGCTATTTACAATATAGAGCCTTCCAGTCTTCCTTATATAGATCAACCGGAGTGGGTGAGGCGCGATACGGGAGGGGCCTTTCAGTCGGTAAATACCAATATTATCGAACACTTTCACGATTTCGCAGTTCTCGAAATTTCCCGAGAACTTTTCCAACATTATCGTTAAATTATCTACCATAAACGGACGTTTTTCATTTTTACAAAGATACGCAAATAACAGCCTCAATATTCGCTCTCACGCTGCTACAACCCCTAAAACGGCTCAAAATCGACGCTCCGAATCCCGCGAAATCCCAATAAATTCTGGGGCCATTACGAGGCTTAAATTTTTTTATAATATTTTTTATAGATTCATTTTTTCGTGAATATTCAATCACTCGTTTGCAGGTTATTCTTTCTAATTAATTCTATCAAACGCCATTTTACAGCCTCGTAAAATTCAAACTGGCAATCGGGGCATGAGTATTCTTTCTCTCGCTCGTAGTGTATTCGCAGCCACTTTCTAAAATCACGTTGAGCCCCTTTCGACAACAGCCCTGCATAGCCTTCCAATTCGGTATGGGATAGGCTCGCCAGCCCCAGCATCAAGATAAAATCGGTCAGTTCTTTCAAGTTCCCCCGTTTAGGCCGGAACGACGGTCGCCGACCGAGCGTATCAAAAAGAAACTCTCGGCAACTCCGCCAAAAATAATTTACAGCCCGTATATAATACCCGTCGAATAATTCACCGAGCGTCCCGACCTTCAATCGGCCGAGAACGCTCCGCCGTCCGTCACCCGACAAAAACGCCACCCGCAAGATATTACGTCGTATCAGAACATTTCCATTCATTTCGTCGATCCCATTACAAATTTTAGCAGTATGGCATCCCGAAACGAATTCCCGGCATTCAGAACTCGATTCCTTCAATTTATAGCATTTCGATCTAAATCCCCGGATTCGGTGTATCATTTCAGTACATGTCATATCAACCGGGACGTTCAGCCCCATTTCAATCTCGGAAATTTCAAAGGTTCTCAACGTATCGAACGAGATGCCGAGCCGCTTGACCACTTTCCGCCAAGCCTTCTCCAAATCCGTTTTAGTCAGATCATCCAGCGAAGACGCGCCGTAGTACCACTTCCGAATACTACCGGAAATCGTCATCGAATCCTTCTCAAATTCGATTTTTAGATTCTCGCGGTCAATACCGCTTTTCCCGTTATTCAACAGTAATCTATCATACGGTTCGCCGCTTATCCAATTCGATTTTTCAACGAAAGTCCCATAACGCAGGTGATGATAGACTTCCTTATCGTAACATTTCAAAGTAATATTATCGACCATATTTTTTCAATTTCAAAAGTTCGTCTTTACAATACCTCTTCGAACGTCCGTAACGCATAGGCGTAATCAAACCTTTTTTCTCCCAACGATAGAGCGTCGAACGGCTAAATTTCATCGAGTCTTCAACCTCTTTCGCAGTCAGCAACTCCGCTCCGAGGAGAGCCCTCGTAAGGTAATTAATAATCCAATCCCGATTCTGGGCTATCCCCACTTTAATCAGCGTTTGGAGCATCTTCGGAGATACAATAATTTCACACTCGGCTTTTACTTTAATAGCGTTCATAAATCTATTAATTAATTTAACTTTTAATATTTCAAAAGAGCACTTTTCGGCCCCTTTCTACTCTATATAACTTCGTGGATAAATAAACCTCGAACACATTTTTTTTAATTAACAGATAATAAGACATTTACAAGACAGTCTAAAATGAACATCCTACACGGATTTCGCAGTTCAATTTTTTAATACAACAAAAAAACCGCCCCGGTCAGGGGCGGTCTACATAACCTACACAAACAAATTCTATTCAGCTAACGCGGCTTTAATTATTTCGAATCCGCCGTCTTTACAATTCTTTTCTGACAGACACGCATTTCGGCTACTCAGTTCAACGCAGGTGGCATTCTCCAATTCCGGGACAAGATCAAACCACCGGGCCTTATTCTTACTTCCTCGGTATACAAATACAACATCTTTCGCAATCAGATATTTTACCAGTCGTTTCGTATATTCCTGAGAAGGAAGCAAACCCATTTTCTCCGGGAACGGCTTATATTTTCTCGAATGATAAGCCATTAGCTGAACCGCCGCTATCTTCGTTTCAGCTCCGGGAACAGCTTCCCGGATTATCCGTGTTTTCTTCGCCCAATACCAGTCCTGTTCGTCATTAAACGGCTTATATTCCGGACCGGAATAAAAAATCGCACGATCTTCGAGTAGCATCGCTTGGGTCTGCGCCCGAATAACGAAGCGTTTTTCTTCATCGCTCATCTTTTCATGGGCTTCGATATTCGACGACACCTTATATCCCGGATTCGACATTAGCAGTACGACCCGCGCACCAAGAACATCGCCGATAAACGGATAAGGCAATATTTCGGTATGCAGCTGATGATCGGGGTTTTTCGTTCGCTTATTAAATTCTTCGATAAACGGGATGTCATCGGCATACGCATTCAACTTTTCCAATCGCATATAGCCGTTCTTCTCGATTTTTTCGGCCACTTCCCGCCACGGGTTTTCTTTCAACAAGGTTTCTTTCGTTTCCATAATAAAAGGTTTAATAGTTAGGTTCCCAAAGATAAGATATTCTCGCCCTTTTTCAATATCGAGGGCGGTGACGATTTCATCCATTTTTTCTTCGCCCCGGTAGTCGATCCCGACCGTCCACGCGCTATTCGTCCCGCCGTCCCAACGAAACACCTCTTCCAGCCGCTCGCGGAGTTCGGCAGTAAGCAGGGCCGTCAGTCGGCTTTCGGAGAGGCAGACCCTTTCCAATAGAAAATTATTCAACACGGAGGTCGCCTCACCCGTCCGCAGGTAGCTGATATAGTACGCCAACGAGTGGGGAATCCGGTCGGCATAGTCGGGGTGGTTCTCTTTATAGCGGGCCAACACGACCTCCAAATCCCCGCCGTAATGGATATACAAGGCGAGGTTCAGCAACTTTTTCTCCCAGCTAACCCGCCCGAACTCGAAACACAGATCGTCCCAATAAGCCCGCCGGGCGACAAGATCGTCATAGATTTCCCGCTTTTCAGCAACCGGCATCGCCGGGTCGCCGAGGGATTTCGAGGCCGGGGTGGCTTCATCCCGGTATTTTTTAACGACAAGATCGTCGGCGCTGACAGAGCCGTCCTCCATCCACCACCGCAACCATTCCGATTTTTCGGCGTCCTCCAACTTTTCAAAATCGCCGCTCTTTAATCCGTTCCTCGACAGATAGTGTAGAAAACCCCGTTCCAATCTCGCCATCCGGCTCCCTTCGGCAGCGGCATACAGGAATTTCGGGGGCAGGTCCTCAATCCACATCGTCGAGCAGATCGCCTCCCGAAACCGTCTCGCCTCGATCATATCCAGCAGGGGAAATTCTCCGCAGAAGGGAATCAGCTGCGACGGAATTTCCCGGTCTACAAGCTGGCTGGCCATACCTCCCGCCACGGAGCACATCCGGTCCCTCGTCGAAAGTTCACTCTTTTCCATATCCCGTTATTTCGGTTAAAAACTCTTTACGGCAAAATTATCAGTCGCTTCCGCCAACCCCCGGCGCAAGGGCGGATTATTTTCGCACAATCGTCTACGTTTCCGCCATTCAACAACAAAAGGCGTAGAGCCGCAAACTTATTATATTCGGAAAGGCTCTGGTAAACCCGCGTACTATAATAAGCAACAGCCCTACGCCCCAAGGGACGTAGGAACACCGCGCCTCTTCCGTACAAAATTTACCAGATTTTATCCGAAGAAAAAGGCGCTCGTCCTATATCGTCAACAAAAATAACAATCGGCCTCGGAAAAAACAAACAAAAAAGGCTTCGAACAAATCGAAGCCTATATCTTTTCTATAACAAAAATCGCTATCTATAATAGCACGTAAAACGTGCCTCTATCGGTTCTCCTTCTTCATTCATCCACTTACAATCATCCAATCGCATTTCATTATCACCAAAATAAGGACTTATATCATTATCACAACAAAACTCTGTTAACTTTTTATTACAACTGATATTAATATTTTCTAAATTATTATCCTCACAAGAGATTTCAACAAGTTCTGTGTTATTAGAAAGATCGAGATTTTTCAAGCAATTCTTGTAGCAATATAAGTTTTTAATCTTTAAATTTCGATTTACAACAAGTTCTTTTAATAAGTTTCCGCCGCAATCAAGATATTTAAGTTTCAGATTTTTAGTTATATCAAGTTCTTTTAATGCATTAGCCCCGCAATAGAGAACTTTTAGTTCTAAATTATTCGATAGATCAAGAGAAGACAGTTTATTATTATGACAAGATAGCTTCGCTAATTTACGATTATTCATTAAATCCAAACTTGACAACTTATTACTATCACAAAATAGCCACCATAGTTTAAGATTCTGGGCTACATTTAAAGTATTGATATTATTTTCAGTTATATTCAATCGCGTCAAATTTTTACAACCACTTATATCAATATCCGAGATTTTATTATTTTCTATATCTAATTCAACTAATTTCTTATTATTCGTTAAATTTAGCGAAGTCAAATTATTATCATGGCAACTAAGATAACGTAATTTCCGATTCTTTGAAGTGTCAAGAGAATTTAGGGCATTCATAGCACAAAAAAGACTTATCAAGTCCGGATTTAAGGATGTATCGAGCGATGCCAGTTTATTTTCGGAAGCAATCAAATATTGGAGTAACGGATTTTTGCTTACATCGAGTTTCCGCAGTCGATTCCGAAAGCAACGGAGTTGCTTCAGTTCGGGATTCTTCGTCAGATTTAACGAGGTCAATTTATTATTGGCACAATCCAATCGGAATAGCTTTTTATTTCGACGGACATTCAACGTTTTTAATACGTTATTCTGACAGTTAAGTTTATAGAGTTCACTATTTTTCGATACATCCAGTTTTTCAATCGAATTATAACCGCACCAGCATATTCTCAACAATTTATTTCCCGATAAATCTAAATAAGTTAGCCGATTATGCTGGCAGTCTAAGTAAATTAGTTCGTTCAACTGACTAATATCCAAATCGCAAAGGTCATTAAAAGAACAAGTCAGTTGTACAAGGTTTTCAAACGCTTCGATTCCCTTTAAGGACGAGATTTTCTTATCTTTACAAAAAATTCGAGTTACCATCAACGCTTCAACGACAGAAATTTCGCCATCACCGTCTTTATCAAAATTTTTGACTAAATATCGCTTAAAATTCGGGTCGGGAATCTCAACAATTTCTTTTAGGCTTTCTATTCGTTCATAATCATAATCAGCCGTAGCAAAAACCTCTTCAATAGGCTGAGAACCTCCGGGAGCACTTATATAAATAGGGGCATTTTCATTCGCTCGCACAAAAAAGAAAACCATAATTTTTACATCCAATTCGTCCGCCAATTCTTTCAAACGATGGCAGAACAAGGGAATAGGCATTTCCGTCGAATCTCTTTCAAAAATACCAATATCGACTACAAACGCTCGTTTTCCGTCCTCGACGGTTTTTCGACGTATATTTTCAAGAAGGCGAGACAGATTGTGAGCATTCGTTCGAGTACCATTTTTATCAATATCAAATTCACATTCATGAACATATTTACCAAAAAACGAGCAACCTATATTTTCGTCCTCGTTCCATAGAAAAGTTACGGTTGGTATCGCTTCGGCTTCTAATTTATTACAATTAGATAGGATCGTTTCTACAGCCGATTTTCTCGCACGGCGCGTATAACAATTAATTATCAGCCTATCATACGGATTATTCATATCTTTCCATCATTTTAGCAACCACATTTTTCACCTCTTCCCGGAACCACGCGGGCCGCAACACCTCCACGTCCGCGCCGTTCGAGAGCAGTTCCATCCGAAAATCGTAAGTCGGCGCCAACCGGTATTCGAACACCGAATATTCCGCGGTCCATTCGGTTTCACGCTGGGTAGGGTGCAGGGGCAGAGCCCGGACGTAGTTCGCCTGCTTCCCCAAGACGCGGATTTCGACCCGTTCGGCCTTCCGGTCCCGTTCACGGATAATTCCGAAGGCGTCGGCATAGAATTCGGCACAATCAAAATCCGAGGGGATTTCAGCCGCTTTCGTCGTCGGGACCATACTACGTACCCGGTCGAGGGCGAACGCGTAAATTCCACCCATTTCCACGCTGTCAGCAATCAGATACCAGCGCCTCCGGAACGCCTTCAATCCGTAAGGCTCGACCTCGTAACGATTTTCTCGTTTTTCATCGTAGGTATGGCGGTAGACGATCTCCAGGCATCGGTTCTCCTCCATCGCTCGGAGTACGGTAGTCAGATAGGTGTAACCCGAGGGGATCGGCTCCAACGCGATCCGTCGGCGCAGGCGTTTACTATTTACCAAGAGGTCGTTCACGGCGAAGGTTTCCAACAGCCAGCGGCGCAGATCGTCGCGCACCATGTCGTCGCCGCATTCGACGTAGTATTCGTTCGTCCGGCGGTCGCAGGCGATATTCACGTCGAACAACTCTTCAACGGCTTTCCGGTGGTTCTCAAAGGTCTTTCGGGGCAGTTCCTCGCCGCCCGACATCTCGTTCCGCTGCCAACGGACGCGGATTTCATCAAGGGTGATACGGCCCGCGGAGTAAATCACGTCCAAGAGCCACAGATAACGGCGAAACAAGGTCGCGGTGTTATTCGTCAAGGCATTCATCGTTCAAAGGTTTTTCACAAAGATAAAAACAGCTTCCGCCAAAACTCGACGGAAGCTCTCGTTTTTTATCAGGCACTCAATTTTTTCATCGCTTCGGTCAGTTCCGTTCGCTCGGTATTCGTATAGACCCGGTGTACCATATCGAGGCTTTTATCTCCCAAAAGTTTCGCTACAATATAGAGCGGGACGCCTGCGTTCGCCAAGTGGGAGGCAAAGGTATGGCGGGCTACATGGAACGAGAGGCGTTTCCCGATTCCGGCTTTCTCGGCCAACATTTTCAGTTTCCGGTTTACACAACCATTCGAAAGGCGAGGAAAAACACGCTCGTCCACAGACTCGTTCCGGTACTTGGCAAGCAGGACCTTCGGCCATTTCGACATTAACGGAATTTCAACCAACTCTTTCGTTTTACATTGAATCTTAGAGATATAGGTCACACCTTTACTATCCTTTTTCAAGTGTGTCCACTTCAGGTCCAATACATCGCTGAACCGCAGGCCCGTTTCACAACTGAAGATAAACAGCTCACGCGTTACCCTCATCGCCAAATCGTTCCTATCCGCCAAAGCCTTTTGCAGGAACTCGTCGTATTCATCCCTCGTCAGAAAGATCGTCCGGGGCGTCGAGCGATTCAAAAATCTTACGCCTTTTCCGAACGGATCGTCGATCGGATAGCCCAGCCGTCCGGCCCATCTCACCACCGAGCGCAGGCGGTTCAGTTTCGTATTAATCGTATTATCCGCATTCCGGCGGACCGTCCGCAAATACTTTTTATACTCCTGAATAAAGAGAATATCGAGCTGGTCAATCGTCCGTTTCTTACTCCGTTTCGAAAATTTCGCCATATCTTTTTTGAGGTCCAATATACCTATAACCGTTCGCTCACGGCGGTTATCCGTCCGCAGCTTATCTACATAGGCATCGAAAATTTCATCGAAGGTGGCATTCGTCTTTTCACTCGGAGCCGTCCGCGACTTTCCGGTAAGTATTTTCCGGATTCGCTCCAGGTCCACGGTTTCACCCAACATTTCGCACTGGAACAGATAGCGCTCGTATTCGGTTTCTTTCCCGTTCAGATAGCTGTTAATTACGCTTTTTTCGGGGCAGTTTCCGACAACACGTCCGGATTTCTTATCCCAGCAAGCCGGAAAAACCGAATAGGGAGTCGCAAATTTCGTTTGGCGGCCGTCGAGATATACACGCAGGTCGATACGTTTTTCCAAACCTTTCCTCGAAAGGTCATCACGCAGAATAGGTCTAATCGTTTTTTTCATAACTATCCTTTTTACAATTTCACTCTCTAATAGTGGCAGGTTCCAAGAAAAATCGAGGAAATTTTTCCCGCAAGGGCTAATTTAGCCTCAAAATACTGATTGACAAAGAGTTCTTTCGATAAAAATTCTCGAAAAATTTTACAACGTCCTCCAATCGTCATCCAGCCGAGATTAGGCAACAAACTATTTTACAAGAAATTCACCGGAAAAATCAACCCGAAAAAAGGGGGCTAAAAAAAGCCCTTCAAAAACAACAAGGGTTAAAATTAGGGTTAAAAATTCGACACAAAGCGAAACAAGGTGAAAGACCTACCCTTCGCCAAAACGCGTTCTAACGACGATTAACTTTCAACAAGGTGCATCTTATAGCAAAAAAACCGTATATTTGTGGATATAATTTTCCGAACATTCCATGCCCAAAATCGACATCGGCGCCGTACTCAGGCAGAAAGCCCCGCGGCTGGCTCGCTGGATTCCCCGTCCGGTCGTGAACTGGCTGCGCCGCACGATCCACGAGTCGGAAATCAACCATATCCTCGAACACTACTGGTCGCTGCCTCCGCAGGAGTTCATCCGCGCCTGTTTCCGCGAATGGCAGGTCACCTATTCGATCGAAGGACTCGACAAGCTCGCCCCCGGAGGCCGTTACCTCTTCGCCTCGAACCATCCGTTCGGGGGCATGGACGGCATGATGCTCGCCGACAAGCTGATCGACCGTTTCGGCGACGCGCGGGTGGTGGTCAACGACCTGCTGATGTACCTCGAACCGCTGCGCCCGCTGTGGATCCCGGTGAACAAGCACGGCGCGCAGAGCGCCTCCTACGCCCGGAAGTTCGACGAAGAGTTCTTCGGCGATCTGCCGGTCCTGACCTTTCCCGCGGGTCTCTGCTCGCGCCCCAACGGCGGCGAGGTGACCGACCCCGAGTGGAAAATCAGCTTCCTGAAAAAGGCCTACGCCTCGCAGCGGCAGATCGTTCCGGTCTTCGTCGAAGGGCGTCTGTCGAAGTTCTTCTACCGCGTCTACCGGATCCGCAAGGCGCTGGGCGTCAAGTTTAACATCGAGATGCTGTGGCTGCCCGACGAAATGTTTTCGCAGAAGGGCCGCCATTTCCGCATCGTCGTCGGCGACCCGATTCCCGTGGCCGAACTCCAGCGTTTCGGGTCGCTGCACGAACAGGCGCTGGAAGTACGTAAAAAAGCGTATTTTTTGGAAAAAACGCTCGCCGGCCCGAATCAAAACCGCTAATTTTGGTATTTTTGCCCTGTCATGCAACAGAAAGAGAATACAGTACCCATCATCGAACCGGTCGCCCGGGAACTGCTGCTCGCAGAACTGACGCCCGCCCGCAAGATGCGCAACACCCACCGGGCAGGCAATGAAATCTACATCTTTTCGGCCGCCGAATGCCCCTCGCTCATGCGCGAGGTGGGCCGCCTGCGCGAAGCGGCCTTCCGCGGCGCCGGCGGCGGCACGGGGCAGGAGGTGGACATCGACGAGGAAGACCTCGCGGGCGACGGCTACTACCAGCTGATCGTCTGGGACCCCTCGGCGCAGGAGATCGTCGGCGGTTACCGCTTCATCGTCTGCACCACGCCCAACCCCCGCCATCTCTCGACCGAACACTATTTCCGTTTCAGCGAGCGTTTCCGCCGGAAGTTCCTGCCCCGGACCATCGAACTGGGGCGTTCGTTCGTGCAGCCCGCCTACCAGGCCCGCGGCAACGCCAAGAGCATCTATGCGCTGGACAACCTCTGGGACGGACTGGGCGCGCTGATCGTATTGAACCCCAAGGCCAAATACCTTTTCGGCAAAGTCACCATGTACACGACCTACAAGGCCGTGGCCCGCAACGCGCTGATCTGGTTCCTGCGCCGCTATTTCCCCGACCGCGACCAGCTGGTGGAGGGCATCCATCCCATACGGCTCGACCTGGACGACCCTTATTACGAGGAACTGTTCTGCGGCGCGACCTACATGGAGAACTACCGCATCCTGATCCAGCAGATCCGCAAGTTCAACGAGAACATCCCGCCGCTGATCAACGCCTACATGAACCTTTCGCCCACGATGCGGGTTTTCGACACGGTGTCGAACCCCGATTTCGGCGGTGTGGAGGAGACGGGCATCCTGGTGACGATCCGCGACATCTATCCCGAAAAACGCCTGCGCTACACCCGCTGGCTGGGGTGGCGGGCCAATCTGAAACACCGCCGCGAGGAGTTCAGCGAACGCCTGCGCGAACATTTCGAACGCATCAAGAAAAAGCGGAACGCCTGAAAACGCCCTGTTTCCCCCACGGCCGTCCGGACAATCGGGCGGCCTGAATTTTGCATGCCGTGCAGTAAACCGCACATTTCCGCATTTAACGATACGAACGACTCAACTAAAAAACACCTCGCATGAAACGATTATTTCGTCTTCTTCTGATCCTGGGCCTCGCGGCCGGAACCTGGTCCTGTGCGGACGACGGAACTCCGTCGGTCAGCATCAACGGCGGAACCGATTTTCTGTCGCTCGACCACCTCGCCCGCAGCGGCAAGATCACCGTCAATGCTCCGGCGCCCTGGAGCGTGACGCTGGCGCCGGAAAACTACGGTCAGGACGAAAAACCCGACTGGCTGACCCTCTCCGCAGAAGAAGGACCGGCAGGGTACTCCGAGATCGACGTGACCTTTGCCGAGAATCCGGGTCCTGCCCGCAGTGCGTCGCTTCTTTTCTCCTGCGACGGAAAGACCTTGGCTTTCACCGTCTCGCAAAGTGCGGGCGGCACGGGATTCGACGCCCCGGACTACTATTTCTACATTTCGGTCGGAACCATGCCGACCCTCTATTCGGGCCTGCACCTGCTTTCGCACGACAAACCGAGCTACGTCTCCTACGAACGCGCAAGCACCTTCGACGCCGCCGAATTTCCCGACCGGGCCTTCGTGTACCCCGTCGCCGACCCCACGGGCCATGCCACCAACGAGGAATTACGGGCCATGAGCGAAGCGATGAAACGCCGCATCCTGGAGATCAACGCCGAGGACCCCACAGCGGTCTTCGGGCTATGGGTCGACGACCTGCGGTGCCGCCTGGGCTACGACTGGTTCGTGGCGCAGGGCATCGACTCGGCACGCGTGAAGGTGACGATGCTCTCCGACGGCACGGCGACCTACAACAATTTCCACAACTACTTCGGCGATGCCGCCACGGCCGAGCAGAACTGGAACGACTACGCCGCCGAAGTCGAAGCCCTCGACTGGAACCACGGCGGCCGTTATCCCGAGACCCGCGCGCCGGAGGAGTTCGCCTCCTACACCTGGCCCTACTACCTCTCGACGCGCCCCGATTACCGGCTGATGCTGCAAAACAGCAGCCTGATGGAGTCCTCCTGCCCGTTCATCGCCGACCGGCTGGCTGCAATGAAGATGGAGAGCGTCCAGCCCTACGAACTGCTGACAGCCCTTCCCGAGGCTTCGAAACAACAGTTCTACCGCATGGCCAAATTCGACTACGCCCGCTTCGCGGGGCTGTTCGACCTGTCGCCGAAGAAAAACCTCATCATCATCGGCACGAGCCACAGTTCCGCCGCGAGCGAACAGCAGCAGGCGGCCTATGTGGAACGGATCATACAGCAGTACGGCAGCGATTACGACATCTTCTTCAAGCCCCATCCCGCCGACAGCTCGTCGGCCGGTTACCCCGACCGGTTCGAGGGGCTGACGCTGCTGCCGGGCCAGATGCCGTTCGAAATCTTCGTCTGGGCGCTGCTCGACAAAATCGACATGATCGGCGGCTACCCCTCGACGACCTTTATCTCCGTACCGCTCGACAAGGTGGGCTTCCTCTTTGCCGCCGATGCCGACGGACTCGTCCGGCCGTTGAACATCCTTTTCCGCGACGCCGCGAACGTGGAATGGATTCAGTAAATGCCCCCGGCACCGAAAAACGCCACCCGGCTCGGGCGGCGTTTTTTTCGCGCAAAAAAATCCCCCGCCGAAGCAGGGGACCAGGCAAACAATTGTTTAACTAAATGATTTCGGGCGGAAGATTACCGGACGACCTCTCCCGACTGATTCTCCAGGCTTGCATTCTTCTCCGTCTTCACCGGCTCCGATTTTTGCTCGGCGGGCTCCGATTCCGGCTCTGCGGGAGTCTGTTCCGGCTTCACGGGGTCGGGTTTCTCTTCCGGAGCGGTAGGCTCCTGCTTCTGCTCGGGAGCGGTGGGATTCTCCTTCTGGGGCGTGTCCTGCTTTTCGGGCTGCTGGGCATAAACCATTCCTCCGGCCGTCAGCATCAGCGCCGCCATCATCACAATCGTCTTTTTCATAGCTTTAAAATTTAAATGGTTGAACTTCATTCTTTCGTTAGCGGGTCGTCTTACTCGCGTTCTGACTTCTGAAAGTTCAAGCGAAGTGCCACAACGGCGCAAAACACGCAACAAGCAGATTTCCAACGCAAACGCCATTGCGCTAAAAATCGGAGAAGGTGTGGAAAAATGTGGAGACGGGACAGAAAGTGTGGAAAAATTCCACAGCCGGAGTGTGGAACGGCCGTCCGGAAACCGGAACGGGACAGGCGGGAAGCCTCCTATTCGATACCGTAAAGATGGAGTTTGTTGTAGAGCGTCTTGCGGTCGATGCCGAGCAGTTTGGCGGCCTGCGACTTGTTGCCGCCCGCCGTTGCGAGGGCGCGGCGGATCTGCTCCTCCTCGGAAGCGGGATCGCGCAGCGAAAGAGGCGCCTCCGCAGGTTCCGCCGGACCTCCGGTGACTTCGGCCGGCAGGTCGCGGCAGGTGATGTACTCGCCCGCGGCGAGCAGCGTCGCCGACATCACCGCGTTTTTCAGCTGCCGCAGGTTCCCCGGCCAGTCATAGGCGGCAAGGGCCGCGGCGGCCGCGGCGTCGAACCCGACGATCCGCTTGTCCAGCTCCCGGTTGGCCTGGTCGAGAAAGAAGTCGGCGAAGAGCGGAATATCCCCGCGCATCTGCCGCAGGCAGGGCATGCGCAGCGTGAAGGAGTTGATGCGGTGGTACAGGTCGGCGCGGAACGTCCCGCGCGCGATGGCCGCTTCGAGGTCCTCGTTGGTCGCGGCCACGAGACGGATGTCGACGGGAATCTCGCGGTTGCTGCCGACGGGACGGATACGCCGCTCCTGCAGGGCGCGCAGCAGCTGCACCTGCGTTTCGTAACCCAGGTTCCCTACTTCGTCGAGAAACAGCGTGCCTCCGTCGGCCGCCTCGAAAGCGCCCGTCTTGTCGGCCAAAGCCCCCGTGAAGGCCCCCTTGACATGACCGAAAAACTCCGAAGCCGCCAGATCGCGGGGAATGGCCCCGCAGTCGACCGCCACGAAGGGCTTTCCGGCCCGCTTGCTTTCCCGGTGGATCAACTGCGCCACATGCTCCTTGCCCGTGCCGCTCGCACCGTTGACCAGCACCGACATATTGGTCGGGGCCACCAGCCGGATGTGTTCGTACAACTGCCGGGCGGCGTCGCTGCGGCCCTCAATGTAGTTGAGCGGCTGCTCCGAAAAGCTCCCGGCCGCACGCGGCGCGGGCTTCGAAGCGGATTTCGCGGCCGGCACCGCCGGAACATCCAACGCTTCACGGATCTTTTTCAGCAGTTCGTCGGGATTCACCGGTTTGGCCACATAGTCGCGTGCGCCGAGCTTCATGCACCGCACGGCGTTCTGGATTTCAGCGTAACTCGTCATCACGATCACCGGCGCCGCGACACCCGCTCCCGCCATCCATTGCAGCAGGGCGATTCCGTCCTCGTCCGGCAGGCGCATGTCGCTCAGCACGAGCGAGAAGCCTCCCGCCTCAAGAGCCGTGCGCGCCGCCGCCACCGACGAGGCGGTCCCGACTCCGAAACCGCGTTTCGAGAGCCACGTGCGCAGCATCAGGGCAAAAGTAATATCGTCGTCGACAATCAGAATCCGCTCTTCCATAGGCTTCACAAAGATAGCGTTTTTTCAGCTTCCGCGACAATCGCGCGGATTTTTCCCGCCGCCGCACGCAGTTCGCCGCAAAGGGCCTCCGGCAACGGCCCTTCGCACGTCTCGCCCCGGCGCAGCGTCTCGGCGACCTCCGCCGCCCCGAGCATCGTGAAGATCGGCAGCATCTTGTGCGCCAGCGTCTTCACCGTCGCGGCATCCCCCTCGCCGAGCGCCCTTTCAAGCTCCGCGCAATTTCCCGCCGTCTGTTCGGCAAACGAGCGCAGGATGCTTCGCGCCGCCTCGGGATCGTCCCCGGCATAGGCCGTCAGAGCCGTAAAATCGGCCCCGTCCGCCGACGGGATCTCCGGGTCCCCGCCCTGCGGGACGATCTCCCCGCTGCCGCAGGCCGCCCGTATCGCCGCCACCAGTTCGCTGTAAGTGAACGGCTTGCGGAGGCACCCCGCAAACCCCCGGGCCGCGAAATCCGCAGCGCCCAGGTCCCCGCGCGCCGACACGGCGACCACTTTCAGCCCGGGATCGACCCCGCGCACCGCCTCCAGCACGCCGAACCCGTCGGCCAACGGCATCTGCAAATCGGTCAGCACCAAATCGAAACGGCTCTCGCCGACGAGTTTGGCGACATACTCGGGATATTGGCAGCTCTCGCATCCGATCCCGGCACGGCGGCACATCGCGGCGGTCATTTCGAGTTGCAGGGGATCGTCGTCGACCAGCAGCACGCGTAGTCCCGCCTGGGGCGCAGACTCTTCGGCTCCGGCAGCCGCACTCTCGGCCGCCGCTTCGCCGACGGGGACCGACACGATGAATTTGCTCCCCTCTCCGAGACGGCTTTCGAGCGAAATCGTACCGTCCAACAACTTCACGAGACGGTCGACGATCGACAGCCCCAACCCGAATCCGTCGACTCCCTGCGCCGAACTCAAACGCACGAACTCGGCGAAGATGCGTTCCCTCTCCTCGCGGCCGATGCCGCGGCCCGTGTCGCGCACCGAGAAGACCAGCCGCCCCCGCACCACGTCCACGCGGAGCGTCACCGACCCCTCGTCGGTGAATTTCAAGGCGTTGGAAATCAAGTTGTCGGCGATCTGACGGATGTGGAGCGCATCGCCCGACACCTCTCCCGCGGCGGCCGGTTCGGCCTCCAGACGCAGTTCCAACCCCTTTGCGGCGGCCGCGGCGGCAAATCCCGCACGGATGTTTTCGAACAGCTGCGCGGGACTGAACGCCACGCAGCAAACCTCGATCTTGTTAATATCCAGCCGGTAGAAATCCAGCAGACTGTTGACCAGCGCCAGCAGGTGTTCCGACGACCCTTTCATGTTGCGCAGGTAGAGTTCCTGCCGCTTGTCGCCCGTCAGCCGCGCAAGCAGGTCGATATAGCCCATCACCGATCCCAGCGGGGCCTTGATGTCGTGCGTGATGGCCAGCATCAGCTTCTCGCGCGCCTCCAGCAGCGACTCCTTGTCGCGGTTGGCGCGCTCCAGCTCGCGGCGGTAACGGTTGCTGCGATTGATGTCGCGCCAAAGCATCCCGACGAACAGGAGCATCAGCACCACGGCCCCGATGGCCACGCCGCCCAGGATGCGCGACGACCGTCTGCGGAAAGCCTCGTTGCGCTCGATACGCTGCATCAGGTAGGCCGTGTCCTCGGCCTCGAAGTCCATGATCAGGCGGTATATCTTCGTATTGACCAGTTCGTTGCTGTAACTCAACCGCAGCCCCTCCTGCCACGCATGGTCGTAGATGCCCTGCCGGTTGCTCGTGACGCTGTCCTGCAAGGCTTGCAGCACCAGCACGATGGTGTCCTTCACCGCGTCGACGGGGATGACCGGGGCGATGGTCTCGCGGCGCGAGATCACGAGGCTCGAATCGGCCTCCGGGGGACTGAACAGATCGCCCAGCCGCTGGAAAAAGCGGCGTTTGGCACGCGGCACGGCCGTCGTGTCCTGCCGCACGATGCTGCGGAACGGGATCGTATCGGCCACGACGGCCTCCCGGGGACCGATCAGACTGCGGATGTTCTTGTCCAGCAGGCCCGCCGTGGCCCCGGCGCGGATCGAACGGCGCAGGCTCACCGTGCGGCGCTCCTTGTCGGCGATCAGCCGCGTGATGCTGTCCAGACGCATCGTCTGCAACGAATCCCCGCCGACGGTCAGCGCCCGGAGCGAGTCGATCGAGGCCCGCACGGTACGCAGTTCCCGCCTGTAACGCGCCTCGTAAGAGGCGTATCCGGCGATCATCAGCTGTCCGTAGCTTTCGGCCTGGTAGAGGTGGTAGAGGGTCCGGTTGACGGCGCTGCGCTTGGTATGCAGCAGGGCGTAACTGCGGTCGGGCGCCGAGAAACGGACCGCCACCCGGTAGACGTAGCCCACCGAGAGAATACAGACCGCAATCAGCAGGAGATAGCCCGCCACGATCTTCGTTTTGACGAATTTCGACTCCTTCACAGGCCCAAATATACGAAAAAGCCCGGAAACCCGCGTGCGGAAAATGCACGGCGGCACGATTTAATGCTTATCTTTGCGGCGAGGGCACGGACAAAACCGGCGCACGAAAACCATGAGAAAGCATTGGGTACTGATTACGATAACGATTGCCGCCGTGCTGGCGGCGGCTGCCTACTTCCGGTTCTTCTTCGTCTTCGGCGAGGGCGTCAAGAGCGGAGAACTGAACTACGTCGTCTACAAGGGCGTGCTTTTCAAGACCTACGAAGGCAAACTGATCCAGACCGGCATCCGCTCGAAAGCCGCCGGGGCGATCCAGTCCTACGAATTCGAGTTCTCGGTCGAGAACGAAGCGCTGGCGCGCGAGCTGATGCTGCAAGGGGGAAAGACGCTCGAACTGCACTATAAGGAGTATTTCGGGGCGCTGCCCTGGCGGGGCTTCACGAAGTTCGTCGTCGACAGCATCATCACCGTCCGGCCTGCGGAGCAGGGAAAACAGGGCGTCGACCGATAAAGCGGCCCGCTCCGCACAAACGAAAAAACGTTGCAGGCAAAGGCCCTGCAACGTTTTTTTTCGAATCTGTTCCGGGTTTTCTAAAACTCCTTGACCTTGCCGCGGTTCAACAGCGGCAGCAGGAACGAGATGACCGCCGCCGCAAGCCAGAAGATCGCCACAGGGCCGAAATCGTAGTGTTTCACCCCGTCGGCGGCAACGGTGATGTTGGAGTCGATCAGCCAGCCGCTCGCCACGTCCTGAATGCCCGCAGCGATATAGGAAGTCATCCCCACGACGCCCAGTGCGGCGCCCGTAGCCTTCCGCGGCACGATGTCGACGGCCATCAGGCCCCCCAGGAAGCAGATCAGCACGCCGATGGCGATGCCGAACAGCACCATCGACAGCACGTTGACCCACATGGCGTTGCCTCCGTAGAAGAACAGCGCCAGCGCCGCGGCGTTCAGCACGCCGAAAATCAGCGCCGGAACCTTCCGGTCGCCCTTGAAGAGCTTGTCCGAGAACCACCCCGAGAGCACCGTGCCGAGAATGCCCAGCAGCGCGTTGATCGAGACCACCGAGATCGCCTCGACGTCCGAAAAACCCTTCGCCTCCTGCAGGAACAGCACGCCCCAGCCGTTGATCGCGTAGCGCGAGATGTACATGAAGGCGCTCGCAGCGGCAAGAATCCATACCGCGGGGGTGCGCAGCACCTGCTTCTGAATCTCCTTCACCGACTTGTCGGCCGAGGCCGCCGGTTTCTCGTGCGCCAGCGCCTCCACCGGAGGCAGCCCCTTCGATTCCGGGGTGTCGTGCAGCATCAGCAGGATCACGACCACGCCGATGGCCCCGGCTATCGCCGAGCCGAAGAAGCCCGCCTGCCAGCCTGCGAAGGTCACGATCGAACCCACGAACAGGAACGAGAAGAACTCCCCGAGGTTGTGGCTCGCCGAGAAGAAACCGTAGTAGGTCCCCCGCTCTTTCAGCGGATACCAGCGCGAGAGCGAGATGATCGCCGGGGCGGCACCCATCGACTGCGACCAGCCGTTCAGGCCCCACATCACGGCGAACGCGATGAAGATCACGGCCGTGGGGATGACCGAGTGCATCAGCCCCAGCACGCCCATCAGCATGTTGGCCGCCGCAGAGACGATCAGGCCGGTGGCCATGAAGCGTTTGATGTTGCAGTAGTCGGCGATGAATCCGTTGACGAATTTGCCGATGGCATAGGCGAACAGCAGCGCCGAGCCGATAACGCCCAGCTGCGAGGCGTCCAGCGAGCCGCTGTCGAGAATCGGTTTCTTCATCACGTTGAGGCTCGTCCGGCAGACGTAGTAGAGGCTGTAACCGAGCGTGGCGGCGATGAAGGCCTGCATACGCAGGCGGCGGTAGTATTTGTCGCGGGCGGCCTCATCCATCTCCCGGGCGGGAGCGGGGGCGCTGATGCGGTAGAAGCGGGAAATACGGTTCATTGCAGCTCCTTAATTATGCAGCCCGCGCGAGCGGAGGTAGGATATCAGCAGTTCGGGACGGTCCGTCTGGATCATCGTGGCCCCCATGTCGACCAGCTTCCCGTAGACTTCCGCCGGGTCTCCGCCGAAGGCCGCATCGTCGTCCAGCCCGCCGCAGAGCGAGGCCCAGAGCGAGTTGACCCACAGTTTCGAGCCGCCCGCCACGACCTTGTCCATGCACTCCTTCACCTCGGGGGTGTATTTGTTCCAGCAGACCTCGTAGGCAAGCGGCGCGATGCCCTTTTCCTGATACTCGGCGAAAAGCGCCCTGCCCTGCGGCTTGAGGATGTCGATGATCGGCATGTACATCATGTTGCGCGGATGCTCGGCGAACTTCGCGGCCACGGCATCCGTGCTGCGCTTGCCCTTGATCAGAATCTGATCCGTGACGCCCAGCTCCTCCGTGACGGCCAGCACCAGGTCGTAGTACTCGTAACCCTGGTCGACATTGACCACGATCCGGTCCTTGCACACCTCCAGCGCCTCGCGGAGCGTCGGCATACGGTGCGTCGTCTTCACGCCGTGGCCCGTCTTCAGCACGCACCGCCGGATCGAGTCGTAGGTGATGTCGCAGACGCGGCCCTTGCCCGAAGTCGTGCGGTCGATCGTCCGGTCGTGGCAAAGCACCAGCACACTGTCCTTCGTGAGTTTCAGGTCCAGCTCCATGATGTCCACGCCCATGCCGATCACCGATTCGATGGCGGCGATCGAGTTCTCGGGGTAGTTGCGCCAGTCGCCCCGGTGCGAAGCCACGACGACGTTTTTGGAGCGGGGGTTGTGGATTTCGGCGACGATCGCCGCAGCGCGGTTTCCGGAAACCGGTTCGGTTTGCGTGCAGGCCCCGAGCAGGGGAAGGCAGGCGAAAAGGATCAGCAGTTTTTTCATTTTTAGAAATTTAAATTGGGTTAAATAAGGTACATAAAACAGCGCTCCGCAAAACCATGCGGAACACCCACCCGGCCCTATTTTCTGCGAACGAAAACCGAAATCGTCCGAAGGCCCGTACAAATGTAACGAATTTTCGCGCAAATGCAACACTCCCGGATAAAAAATCGCAACGTCCGTTACGTATGCCGGGGTCTTTTTTCGTACTATATACAGGCAAGGTCCCCGATTAACGGGCAAAACCGACCGCCCGAACAAACCAAACCGACGAAACCCGAAGAACACCCCCCCCGGCCAAAACCGAAACCGATTCTCGACACCGCCCGCATTCCGACACCGGAAATTTCCGCCTCCCGGCAGCTCCCCGGGATGAAATTCGCCATCTCCGAAACCCGCCCGACGCCTCTCCCGCCGATCCGAAAGCCCCGTCCGCCCCGTCGTCCTGCGAACCGGATCATAACCCCTGCATGGGGTCCCGCCCGCCATACGAATGTCCTGCAAAGAGACATTCGAAAAACTTTATCGAAAAACGATAAATATTTTTTGATATTCAAAATTTGTTCCTATATTTGTCGCCGTAACGATCCAAAAACAAAACATCAGCGACTATGGATTTACTCACAGTAGAACACGTCACCAAACGCTACGCTTCGCACACGGCGCTCGACGACGTATCGCTCGCCATCCCCAAAGGTTCGGTCTACGGACTGCTCGGACCCAACGGAGCCGGCAAGACGACCCTGATCCGCATCATCAACCGCATCACGGCGCCCGACGCGGGCCGCGTGCTGTTCGGCGACCGGGAGATCGCTCCCGACGACATCTACCGCATCGGCTATCTGCCCGAGGAACGGGGTCTCTACAAGAAGATGAAGGTCGGCGAACAGGCCGTCTTCTTCGCCCGTCTCAAGGGCCTTTCGCGCCGCGAAGCCGTCGTGCGGCTGAAGCAGTGGTTCGTCCGGTTCGGCATCCAGGAGTGGTGGGACAAGAAGGTGGAGGAACTTTCGAAAGGCATGGCCCAGAAGGTGCAGTTCATCGTCACGATCCTGCACGAACCCGAGCTGCTGATCTTCGACGAGCCGTTCTCGGGCTTCGACCCGATCAACGCCAATCTGCTGAAAGACGAAATCCTGGCGCTGCGCGACAAGGGCGCGACGATCATCTTCTCGACGCACAACATGTCTTCGGTGGAGGAGATCTGCGACCACATCACGCTGATCAACAAATCGCGCAACATCCTCTCGGGCGAGGTCGACGAAATCCGCCGCCGCCACGGCTCCAACATCTTCGAAGTGGCCTACCGCGGCGAGGAGCAGACCCTGCGGCAGGCCGTCGCGGGCCGCTGCGAAATCCTCGACGGCACGCAGGAGGAGTCGGTCTACCGGACGCTCAAGCTCCACGTCGAGAGCGACGCCGACGTGCGCGGGGTCATCAGCGCGGTCAACGACGCCGTCGAACTGCGTTCGTTCCGCGAGATCATCCCCTCGATGAACGACATTTTCATCAGAGCCGTGAACGGCTCGTTATGAAAAGCCGTTCCGGCCAGACGACAATCCCCCGTTGAAGAGGGGAGGAGTTTCGAAAACCAACGACAAACGACTTAATCACATCCTGTCATGTCCAACATATCCATCATCATCCAGCGCGAGTTCAACGAGCGCGTACGTAAAAAATCCTTCATCATCACCACCTTGCTGATGCCCGTGCTGATGATCGGGCTGATGGCCGCCCCGGCGCTCATCATGCAGTTCTCGCGGGGCGACGAGAAGGTCATCGCCGTCATCGACGACAGCGGGCTGGTGGCCCCGAAACTCGAAAACGACGAGGAGATCCGTTTCGAGACCACGGAACTCCCGACCGAGGAGGCCCGCAAGCAGCTGACCGACAAATTCGGCGTGCTCTACATCGGCGGCGACATCCTGAAAAACCCGAACAACGTCCGGCTCTACGCCAACTCGTCGTCGTCGCTCTCCCTCGAAAGCAACATCACGGGGCAGATCGAGCGCATCCTCGAAGCCGAGAAACTCAAGGCCTACAACATCGAAAACCTCTCGCAGATCCTCGACGAGGTGAAGACCTCGGTCAACATGCAGACCTTCCGCAACGACAAGTCGCAGGAGGAGGACACGCAGGCGCAGTCGTCGGCCGTGGCCACGGGCGTGGGTTACGTCCTGGGATTCATCCTCTACATGTTCCTGCTGATCTACGGCTCGATGGTCATGCAGTCGGTGATCGAGGAGAAGAACAACCGCGTGCTGGAGGTGATGGTCTCGTCGGTGCGCCCCTTCGACCTGATGATGGGCAAAATCCTCGGCGTGGCCTCGGTGGCTATCGTACAGGTGCTGCTCTGGGGCGTGCTGATCGCCGGCGTCGGAGCTTTGGTGATGCCCCATCTGATGCCCGAAGACGTGATGGCGAGCGCCCAGGCCATGCAGCAGGGCATGCCCGACGCGGCTTCGATGTCCGGCATGAACCCCGAGATGCTACAAGCCGTGGCCGCCATGACCGACCTGGGCTATATCGTCAAGATCTTCGTCAGTCTGCTGCTGTTCGTCTTCGGCGGCTACCTGCTCTACTCAGCGATGTTCGCCGCCGTGGGTTCGGCCGTGGACAACGTGCAGGACGCCTCGCAGCTGCAAATGCCCATCACGCTGCCGATCATCCTCGCGCTGTTGATGATGTTCGTCGTCATCAAGGACCCCAACTCGCAACTGGCCTTCTGGTTCTCGATCATTCCGTTCACCTCGCCGATCGTTATGATGGCACGCATCCCCTACGACATTCCGCTGTGGGAGGTCGCTCTCTCGCTCGTGGTGCTCTACGCCTCGTTCGTGGGCATGGTGTGGTTCGCGGCGAAGATCTACCGCGTGGGCATCTTCATGTACGGCAAGAAACCGTCGCTCAAGGAGCTGTTCAAGTGGATACGGTACAAGTACTGACGCCGGGCGTCAATTAAAAATGAAAAATTAAGAATTAAAAATTGGCACCTGTTTTTCTGTTATCAAAATAACAGATTCTTAAAATATTTTCATAAATTTGTCCCGAATTAGGACTTACCGAAAATCATTTCAACAAAATACTTAAAAATCAAATAGCTATGATCTCGATCGACAACTACGATTTCAAAGGCAAGCGCGCGATCATCCGCGTGGATTTCAACGTGCCCCTCAACGAGAAGGGCGAAGTGACGGACGACACGCGCATCCGCGCCGCCATCCCCACCATCAAGAAGGTGCTCGCCGAGGGCGGCTCGGTGATCCTGATGTCGCACATGGGACGTCCCAAGAAGAATCCCGATCCCAAATACTCGCTCGAGCAGATCGTTCCCGCCGTCGAGAAAAACCTCGGCACGAAGGTTGAGTTCGCCGGCGACTGCATCGGTGAGAAGGCCGCCGAAATGGCCAAAAACCTCAAGCCCGGACAGGTTATGCTGCTGGAAAACCTGCGTTTCTACGCCGAGGAGGAGGGCAAGCCCCGCGGCCTGGCCGAAGACGCCTCGAAGGAGGAGAAGGACGCCGCCAAGAAGGCCCTGAAAGAGGGTCCGCAGAAGGAGTTCGTCAAGAAACTCGCTTCGCTGGCCGACTGCTATATCAACGACGCGTTCGGCACGGCCCACCGCAAGCACGCTTCGACCTACCTGATCGCCAAACAGTTCCCCAACGACAAGATGTTCGGCTACCTGATGGAGAAAGAGGTGAAGGCCATCTCCTCGCTGATGGAGGCCCCGGCCCATCCGTTCTGCGCCATCGTGGGCGGATCGAAGGTTTCGTCGAAGATCGGCGTGATCAAGGCGCTGATCGAGAAGGTCGATTCGATCATCATCGGCGGCGGCATGACCTACACCTTCGCGGCTGCGCAGGGCGGTAAGGTCGGCGGCTCGATCTGCGAACCCGACATGTTCCCCGTAGCGCTCGAGATCCTCGAGCTGGCCAAGAAGAAGGGCGTGCAGCTGGTCATGTCGCCCGACGCGCTGATCGCCGACGCATTCTCGGCAGACGCCAACACCAAGGAGGCGCCGGCCAACGACATTCCCGACGGATGGGAGGGTCTGGACATCGGCTCGGAGGGCAAAAAGGTCTTCCGCGAGCACATCCTGGGCTGCAAGACCATCCTCTGGAACGGCCCCGTGGGCGTGTTCGAGATCGACAAGTTCGCAACCGGCTCCAAGGAGGTGGCCCAGGCCATCGCCGAGGCTACGAAGAACGGCGCCTACTCGCTCATCGGCGGCGGCGACTCGGTAGCCTGCATCAACAAGTTCGGCCTGGCCGACCAGGTGTCGTACATCTCGACGGGCGGCGGCGCGCTGCTCGAATACATCGAATTCGGCGACCTGCCGGGCGTTGCGGCCATCCGCGACTAACCGGGCATACCGTAACAATTACAACGGCGGGGATTTCCGGTTTTCACGGAAGTCCCCGTTTTATCAAACCCCGAACGACATGAAAAAAATCATTCTTTTCGCAACAACAATGGCTTGCATGACAGCCTGTCAGAATACCCCCAAGACCCCGGCCCTCGACATGGCGAACTTCGATCTGTCGGTAGCCCCCAACGCCGATTTCTACGAGTACGCCACGGGCGGCTGGCAGAAGAACAACCCCCTGAAGCCCGAATATGCGCGCTACGGTTCGTTCGACATCCTGCGCGACAACAACGAGAAGCGCATCAACGAGCTGTTCTCCGGCATGACGCAGCAGAAAGCCGAGCCGGGAAGCGTCGAGCAGAAGATTTCGGACCTCTACAAGATGGGGCTCGACTCGGTGCGCCTGAACGCCGAGGGCGCCGCTCCGATCAAGGCCGCCGTCGACGGAATTCTCGCCATCGGCGACCGCTCGCAGCTGACCGCCGCAGTGGCCAGGCTCCACTCCTCGATCGCCAATCCGTTCTTCGGCGTGGGCGTGCAGTCCGACCTGATGAACAGCGACATCAACGCGCTCTACGCCTCGCAGCCCGACCTGATCATGGGCGACCGCGACTACTACCTCGATCCCGAGAACGAGTCGATCCGCACCGCCTACAAGGAGTATCTGGGCAAAATCTTCCGGCTGTCGGGCGTTCCCGAGGCCGACATCGACAAGGCCGTCGCCGGCGTGCTGTCGATCGAAACGAAGCTGGCCGAGAAAAACTGGTCGAGCGTCGAACTGCGCAACATCCCCGCCATGTACAACCCCACGAAGAAGGCCGATTTCGAGAAGGCCTACGATGCCATCGACTGGGCCGAGTACTATAAGACAATGGGCATCGGCGATTTCGAGCAGATCATCGTGACGACCCCCTCGGCCCTGGCCAACGCCAACGAACTGATGAAAACCGCCCCGCTGGAGGACATCCGCTACTACCTCGCCGCACAGTACATCGGCGCAGCCGCCAGCTACTTGAGCGACGACTTCATCAACGCGTCGTTCGACTTCTTCGGCCGCGTGATGTCGGGCAAGCAGGAGCAGAAACCCCGCTGGAAGCGCGCCATGTCGGTGCCCAACGGAACCCTTTCGGAAGCCGTCGGCGAGATGTACGTGGCCAAGTACTTCCCCGAGAAGGACAAGGTCCGGATGCTCGACATGGTGAAGAACCTGCAAACGGCCCTCGGTCAGCACATCGCCGCCCTCGACTGGATGTCCGACGCCACAAAAGCCAAGGCGCAGGAGAAACTCGCGGCCTTCACCGTGAAGATCGGCTATCCCGACAAGTGGAAGGACTACACGACGCTGAAGATCGACCCTGCGAAGAGCTACTGGGAGAACATCGTCGAGGCCAACGCCTGGTATACGTCCGACAACATTTCGAAACTGGGCAAGCCCGTGGACAAGGACGAGTGGCACATGTCGCCCCAGACGGTGAACGCCTACTACAATCCCACGACCAACGAAATCTGCTTCCCGGCCGCCATTCTCCAGCCGCCGTTCTACAACCCCGACGCCGACGACGCGGTGAACTACGGCGCCATCGGCGTGGTGATCGGCCACGAGATGACCCACGGGTTCGACGACCAGGGCCGCAATTTCGACAAGGACGGCAACATGAACAACTGGTGGACCGACGAGGACGACGCCGCGTTCAAGGCCAAGACGGACATTCTGGTCAAGCAGTTCGACGCGATCGAGGTTCTGCCCGCCAAGGAGGGACAGCCTGCGATCTTCGCCAACGGCGCATTGTCGCTCGGCGAGAACATCGCCGACCAGGGCGGCCTGCGCGTGGCCCGCACGGCCTACCGCAATTCGCTCGCAGGCAGGGAGGCTCCCGCCCCGATCGACGGATTCACTCCCGAACAACGGTTTTATCTGGGTTATGCCACGCTGTGGGCCCAGAATATCCGCGACGAGGAGATCGCCCGTCTCACCAAACTCGACGTGCATTCGCTGGGCAAATGGCGCGTGAACGCCACGCTGCGCAACCTGCAGGATTTCTACGACGCCTTCTCGATCGCCGACGGACCGATGTTCCTGCCCGAACAGGATCGCGTAATCATCTGGTAACCCGCTTAAGAAGCGGGTTTCAGGGGCGGTGCCGGGCCATTCTGGCTTACGATCCAGCTCTGCGCCCGCCCGCTTGAGAAGCGGGCTTCAGGGGCGGTAAACGCCCACCGGAATCACGCCCCGGTCCGGAACGCTTCATTCAATAAAAAAGACGGCAGGGAGTTTTCCCTGCCGTCTTTTTCGTCTCCGGGCGGTGCAGCCCGGCTTTCCCCGCCGCGCGCCCGGTCCGGCGGCGGAGAACCGAAAAACCGGGCTTCGAAGCATCTATTTTTCGCTTTTTCTTTTATCTTTGTGCTAAAGAAGAAACGATGACCCGACATAAGGCATATACGAAAATTCCGTTTGCGGCGCTGTTTTTCGCCGCAACGCTGATTTCTCCGGCGCTCCATGCCCTGAACATCCCGGACTACCGCTTCCACACCATGCCCGAGACCTCCTATTACGGAGGCATCCACAGCATCGCCAAGGACAGCGTCGGGCGTATGTGGTTCAGCGGCTACGACGCCCTGTTCATGTACAACGGCACGTCGTTCGTACGGATGACCGACCTGGTCACGAACCTCTTGCCGAATTCCTACTGGTCCTACGGACAGGTGATCACGGACAACCGGAAAGGCCTGTACGTAGGGACTAACCAAGGGCTGCTGCGCTTCAACTACCGGAAGCTGGAGTTCGAATTCGTTCTGGAGGGCAATATCGGCTCGGTCACAGCGAACAACGACGGGACGGTATGGCTGATCCGCAACAACGGCATCGAATCGTTCAGCCCCGAACGGCTGCCCGCCGTGACCCGCTATCCGATGCCTCCGGAGATGTCCGCACCCGGGCGGACGCTGACGCTGGTGTGCACGAAGGAGTACGTTTACGCCGCGTCGGGCGGCGATCTCTACCGCCTGAACCGGGAGACCGGGCAATACGTCCTCTTCGCATCCGTCGGCGGCGGCAGCTGCGTGATCCGCGACGTGGTGGAGTGCAACGGGTCGGTATATGTCCTCACGCTCATGGACGGGCTCTACGAATGCGACGGCAACGGCAGGATCGGACGGTATTTCCGACTGCCGCTCGAATACGAGAAATCCGCCGGCGCCAAGGAGCTTCACCTCGATTCGCAGGGCATCATCTGGGTAGCGACGCAATCGGGACTGCTGCTGCTGGAGCCGCTTACCGCCAGCACGCAGCTGCTGCGTTCCGACCTCCACTATCCCTACTCCCTGCCCAACAATTCGGTATGGTCGATCTTCCCCGATCCCGACGGCGGGATATGGGTCGGCACATACGGCGGCAAACTGGCCTACATGACCTTCGCGGACAACGGCGTGGACTATTTCAAAGCCACGCCGGGCGGGCTGAACCATCCCATCGTCAGCTGTTTCGAAGAGGATTCGGAGGGCAATCTCTGGATCGGAACGGAGGGGGGGGGGGATTAACCGCTGGGACCGCCGCGACGGCCGGTTCGTCTATTACACGCAGGAGAGCCGCTGCGGCCTGACGTCGAACATGATCAAAAAGCTGTGGCACGACGGAAACGACAGGCTGCTGGTCTCGGCGTTCAACGGCGGAATGCGGGTCTTCGACGAACGGCAGGGACGTTTCTCCGACCTGCACATGAACCATCCGGCCTCGGGACAGCCTTTGAGCGTCTATGACTTCGCCAAGGAGGGCGACCGGGGCATCTGGCTGACCGACCCGGACGCCGAGCTGATGTACAAGGATGCGAGTACGGGACGCGTGGAGACGGTCCGGCTGACAGACGCACAGGGAAACGCCGTCCGCATCCATATCGAAACGCTGTTCCACGACGAGCGGGGCGATCTGTGGCTCGTCGGGCACGACGGCGCATACGTCGTCGATCCCGCCACACGGCGGATTCTGAAGCGCCATTACATCGCAGAGGCCCCCTATTCGGTCAACAACCTCTGCTCCTACTGCGTCACCTCCGACTCCGACATCTGGTTCGGAACCCGCGGCGGCGGGGTCAACCTGCTGCGCCGCAACGGCAGTTACGTCAATTTCAGGGACCGGAACGGCGAAGGGCTGGAGGGCAAAACAGTTTTCGGCATCCTCGAAGACACCCCCTCGAAAGATGTCTGGTTCAGCACCAACGACGGGCTTTACTATTACGACCATACCGACGGGGTGATCCGCAAATCGCAGATCGACATCCCGAACCGCTGCGGGGCCTACTACGTGCGGGCTTGCTACAAGACCTCGAAAGGCGAAATGCTGTTCGGAGGGACGGACGGCTTCATCCTCTTCACCCCGGGAAAGATCAAATACAACGACCAGAAGCCGAAAGTCTATTTTACGGACCTGCTTATCAACAGCCGGCCGGCCGTGCCCGGCGCCAAGAACTCGCCTCTGGAGAAAGCCATTTCCACGCTCTCCTACCGCGGAGGCGAGGGCGACGTGATCGAACTGTCGCACCGGGAGTCGAATTTCGAAATCCGCTTCTCGGCGAACAGCTACCTGAACGCCGAGAAGAACCAGTATGCCTACCGCCTGCTGGGACACTCCGAAAGATGGTCCCTGCTGCCGCAGGGACAGAAGGCGGTGCAGTTCTTCAACCTGCCCGCCGGAAACTATGTCTTCGAGGTCAAGGCGGCCAACAACGACGGCCTGTGGGGCGACGAGGTTTCGGCGCTCGGCTTCAGGGTGCACCCCTCGCCCTTCCTCTCCCGCTGGGCCTACCTCGTTTATGCGGCGCTGCTCTCGGCGGTGGCCTACTTCATCTGGCGGTATTTCACCAACAAGAAGATTTTCGAACAGCGGCTCGAACTGGAGCGGATCAAGGAACAGAACATGAAGCAGCTGACCCAGGCCCGGATCAACTTCTTCACGAACATCTCCCACGACCTCAAAACTCCGCTCACGCTGGTCGTCGACCCGCTGAAACAGCTCAAGGAACACCTGCCCGCCAATGCGCCGGGCAATGCCTACGTGCACCTGATCGAGAAGAACGTGGGGCGCATCCAGCGCATGATCAGCCAACTGCTTCAGTTCCGCGAAATCGAGAGCCAGAAGATCACCCTGAACCGCCAGCCGGGCGATCTGATCCGCTTCATCGACAGCATCTTCTCGCTGTTCGAGTTCTACGCCAACAAGAAGGGGATCGAAACCGGCTTCAACTCCCAGTATGAAAGTTTCTACACCAAGTTCGACCACGACGTGATCGAAAAAATCTTCACGAACCTCTTCTCCAACGCGATCAAGTACGCCTCGGAAAACGGCTATGTCGGCGTGAGAATCTACCCGGCGCGGCAGGACCAGCGCCCGGAGTCCGCTCCGCCGGCCGCCGGCACCGAATACATCGCCTTCACGGTCACCAACACCGGGGCGGAAATCCCCGACGACAAGAAGGAGGCCATCTTCGAATCGTTCAACCACCTCTCCGACCGCCGTCCCCAATTCGAGAGCAGCAGCGGCCTGGGACTGGCCATCGTCAAGGAGCTGGTCGGCAACCTCAACGGAACCATCACCCTCCGTTCGGGCAACTCGAAAGTCGCGTTCACGGTGGTCCTGCCCTTCACGCTCAACGCCGAAAAGACCGACAGCGCCGCCGAATCGTACGAATACACGGTCTCCGAAATCGACAACCTGCTGACCGAATCCGACGTCATGGCTCCCAACGACCGGCACGACCGCAAGGCGTGCAACATCGTGGTCATCGAGGACGACCCCAACCTGCGGAGCTACCTCGAACAACGGCTGTCGAAACACTACAACGTATACACCGCGGCAAACGGCAGCGAAGGCATCGCCAAAGCGGAGAGAATCTGCCCCCAGATCGTCATCACCGACCTGATGATGCCCGAAGCCGACGGCTTCGAGGTATGCCGCTCGCTGCGTTCGAACATCAAGACCAGCCATATCCCGGTGATCATGCTTTCGGCTCTGGGCAAAAACACCGAAAACAAGATCAAGGCACTGGAATGCGGAGCCAACGTGTTCATCGACAAGCCCTTCGATATGGATTTCCTGCTCAAACAGGTTGCCAACCTCATCCGCACCCAGCAGGAACTCAAGGAGCGTTACAGCAAGAAGTACATCGCCGAACCGTCGAAGATCACCATTTCGTCGATGGACGAGGAACTGCTGAAAAAGGCGATGAACTATATCGAACGGAACATGGACAACAGCGACTACAACGTGGATTCGTTCGTGTCGGACATGTCGATCGGACGCACGCTCCTCTACCAGAAGATCAACGACATCACGGGCATGTCGATCAAGGAGTTCATCATGGACGTCCGGCTGAAACGGTCGGCCCAGCTGCTCCGGGAGTCGGACCTGACCATCTCCGAGATCTCGGTCCTGACGGGATTCGCCAATCCCAAATATTTCAGCATCTGTTTCAAACGGCATTTCGAACTGACCCCATCCGAATTTAAGAAGAAATCCTGACGCAAACCGCACGAAAGGAGCCGACCGAACCGGCTATGAATATCTCGTGCTTTCGTATCCGCCGGAGCAGCGTCCGCATCTGCCCGCAGAAACCTTCCCGCCGTCGCCCCGCGCGACCGGCAGGGAGGTTTCATTTTGTCCGGACGGGACTCTTCGCAGGTCTGCGCAGCGCCCGCAGCGCCCGGATATGCTCCTTTTTTTTACCCCTCCGTACGAAATGGAACCATTTCCGAATAAACGACGCCCATCCGGTCGCCCCGTTTTATTGACCTTTGCAATACGGGGTCCGAAGTCCCCGGCGTCCGCTTTTCCTTCGAAATACATAAAAAATTTAAAAAATTAAAACCTGAAACCTATGAAAAGATGATCGGAAAACCACACCAGGCGACGAAGTGTCTCCCGCCCCTCCAGACAATCCCTTTATAACGGAGATACAAGCACTAACCAAAAAGAAACCTTTTATGATAATGAGCATGTACAAAAAGCTTATAGGCAGCCTGACGATTTCCCTCTTATTCCTGCTGTCTGCAACACCGTCGTTCGCCCAGCAGAACGACGTCAAAGTAACCGGTAAAATCACCGACGGAAGCGGCGCCCCGCTGGCGGGAGTCGTTGTCGTGGTAAAGGACGGCAAAAGCAACAACGGAGCCGTATCCAATACGCAAGGTGTTTATGAAATCAAAGTTCCCGCATCCTCGACGCTTCTTTTCACCTGTCTGGGCTATACCGACCAGGAAGTGAAACTCGGCGCATCGAATGTCGTAAACGTGACGATGACCGAAGACGCCCAGTCCCTCGACGAAGTGGTCGTCGTGGGTTACGGTACGCAGAAAAAGAAAGACCTCACGGGAGGTCTCGCCGTCGTCAGCAAACAGACGCTGGAAATGGTCTCGACCAACAACCTGATGGACCGTCTGGTCGGCCAGGTCGCCGGTCTGAACATCACGACCGGCAACGAAGCGCCGGGCAGCAACCAGACCCTGCTGATCCGCGGCCAGAACTCACTGACGGCCAGCAACGACCCGCTGATCATTCTCGACGGCATTCCCTACTCGGGCGGACTGGCCGACCTCGACCCGAACATCATCGAGAACATGTCGGTGCTGAAAGACGCGTCGGCCGTGGCCATCTACGGTTCGCGCGGCTCGAACGGCGTCATCCTGATCCAGACCAAGCGGGGTTCGCAGGGCGAATTCCATGTCACCTACAAAACGAAGCTCGCCATCGCCGAGCCGATGCAGCGCATCGAAACCATGGGTCCCAACGAGTTCATCCGCCTCAAGCAGGACATGGGCCGGCTCAAGAACAATTACAGCGGCGAGCAGCTCGATCCGCTGGTAGGTTCGATTATCAGCGCCAGCGAGAAGGTAAACTACGCCAAGGGCATCACCAACGACTGGCAGGACTATGTCTTCCGCACGGTCTTCACGATGGACCACCAGCTGAGCTTCCAGGGCGGCAACGAGAAGACCACCTATATGGCCTCGGTTTCCTACCTGGACAACCCCGGCGTGGTTTACAATTCGAATTACCAGCGCACGAACGTCTATGCCAGCATCAACCAGAAAATGAACGACTGGCTGTCCGTAGGTCTCACCACGCAGTTCGTGAACCGTGAGACCGGCGGTGCGACGCCGAACCTCGAACATGCCATCAAGCAAAGCCCCTACGGCATCTACAAGGACGAGACCGGCGCCTACTACGAGGAGCCGATGGACTACTCGAACCTGCCCAACCCGATGAAGGACGTCAACGCCGACCAGAAACGCACGGGCCGCAACTTCATGGCCAACGGGTTCCTCGATCTCAAACTTCCGGTCAAAGGGCTCTCTTTCCGGTCGCAGTTCGGCTACAACTACCGCAGCCAGATGAACGGAACCTACTACGGCCGCAACACCGTAACGGGTAAGAAAGTCGACGGCCGCGCCGAGCTGGCCAACAACCACACGACGGACTGGACGTGGGAGAACGTGCTTAAATTCGACCGGAATTTCGGCAAACATCACATCGACTTCACAGGTCTCTTCTCCATGCAGGAGGCCCAGTATACAGCCGCTTCGCAAAGCGGCGAAGGCTTCGTAAACGACGACTCGAGCTTCTACCGGATGGACGGCGCCGAGAACAAGATCGCCATCAGTTCGTCTTTCTGGAAAGAGAACTTCGTTTCGGGCATGTTCCGTGTGAATTACGGCTTCAACAGCAAATACCTTCTGACACTCACCGGACGCGCCGACTCGTTCTCGGCCTTCGCTGAAAACCACAAATGGGCTTTCTTCCCCTCGGCTGCCGTTGCCTGGCATCTCGGCGAGGAGAGCTTCATCAAGGACAACGCCTCTTGGATCGACATGCTGAAGATCCGCCTCTCATACGGCGCCAACGGAAACAACGCCATTTCACGTTATCAGTCGCTCGACCGTCTCTACTCGACCAATGGTGTCAAATATATTTGGGGCGACAACAGCGACGCCGCCAACTCGGCCTACCTGCCGAGCGACGGTATCGGCAATCCCGACCTGCGTTGGGAGACCACCTATACGGCCAACCTCGGTATCGACTTCCAGTTCTTCAACGGCCGTCTGGGCGGTACGATCGACATGTACCTCTCCAACACGCACGACCTGCTGATGTCGCGTACCGTTCCCATTATGAACGGTTACAGCAAGATTCTCTACAACGTCGGCCAGACCCGCAACAAGGGTATCGAACTGACGCTCCATTCGCAGAATATCCGCAAGAAGGATTTCAGGTGGGAGACCGACTTCACCTTCTCGCTCAACCGCGACCAGATCGTCGCGCTGCGCGGCGACGGCAAAGACGACATCAACAACAAGTGGTTCATCGGCCAGCCGCTGTCGGTCTACTACGACTGGAACATGATCGGCATCTGGCAGGAAGGCGACGAGTTCACGTTCATCGACAAGGACGGCAAGGAGGTGGCCCACCAGACCGGAGCCACGCCCGGAGCCGCCAAACTGGAGGATGTCGACGGCAACGGCGTCATCGACTCCAAAGACCGCAAGGTGATCGGCAGCAAACAGCCGAGCTTCACGATGTCGATGGGCAACCGTTTCTCCTACAAGGACCTCTATTTCTCGTTCCTGTTCAACGGCGTCTTCGGCAAGTGGATGACGGACAACGTGGCCAACATCTCCTCGTATACGTTCGGTTCGGGCAACTACATCCACGGCGTGAAATACTGGACGCCGGAGACCCCCGACGCAGAGGTCGTTTCGCCGGGTTACCAGGCCTCCTTCAGCCACGGCTACTACAAGAAGCTCAACTACGTGCAGCTGCGCAACATCACGCTGGGCTACCGTGTCAACCAGAAATTCGTCCGCCGGATCGGCTTGAGCGCCATCGACGTGAATTTCAGCGTGAACAACGTCTGCGCCTTCTCCAACATGCGCCAGATGCTGAACTACGACAACACCTGGTTCGCATCGTTCCCGACCGCCCGTTCCTACGTACTGGGATTAACCTTAACCTTCTAATCAAGACCTGACTATGAAAACGATGAATTATATCAAGATCGGCATCGCGAGTTCGATCCTCTCGATAGCTGCGGGCTGCACCTCCTTTCTGGAAGAGGATCTGAAAAGTTCGCTGGCCCCCGACAACACTTACACCAGTTCACTGGGCTTCGAGGTGGGAGCCACGGGGCTCTACGCCATCGCCCGCTCGGAATACAACACCTGGGGTGAAAACGGCGCTTTCATGCACAACGGCGCCTGCGCCTACGAGGTCCTCCAGATTTCGACCGACCTCTGCCGCATGGGAACCGTCCGCGACGGTTCGCTGGTTCCGTTCGCCGAAATGACGCTCAACCCGTCGACGCTTTTCGTCGGTTCGTACTGGAACTGGGCCTACAACCTGATCGCTTCGGCCAACGAACTGCTGATCTATTCCGAAAAGAACAACAACTGGGACTATCCCACCGACAAACAGCTTTACCAGGCCGAAGCCCGTTTCTTCCGGGCTTACGCCTACCGCACGCTGGTCTACCTCTACGGCGACGTGCCCTGGGTCGAAACCATCCAGAAGCCCTTCCTGCTCTCGTTCTCGCGCGATCCCAAGATCGAGGTGCTGGGCAACATCATCAAAGACCTGGAATTTGCCAAGACGTACCTTCCCGACAATCCCGACAACGTGAAGGAGGGCAAGCTTACGACGTGGGCCGCACGCCACCTGCTGAGCGAAATGTACCTGCTGCGCGGCGCCGAAGGCGACTATAAGCTGGCCGAGGAGAATGCCCAGGACGTGATCGACTGCCCGTATTACAGTCTGATGAAAAGCCGCTTCGGCAACGCCAAGAACGATCCCGGCGACTATTTCAGCGACATGTTCGTCGAAAACAATCAGAACCGTTCGGCCGGCAACACCGAGGGTATCTGGGTCATGCAGTTCCAGTACAACACGGTCGGCGGCGGCACGAATTCCGACGACTGGACCCGCCGCGCCTGGAATCCCCAGTACCACGCCATCGACGGATTCGCACTGGCCGACTCGCTCGGCGGCCGCGGCCTGGCGCAGATCTATCCGCTGAAGTGGTGGATCGGCGTCAAGGGGACCAACGCCACGACAGCCGGAGAAAAGGAGGGGTTCCCCGATATTCAGGAAAAAGGCATCTTCGAAGACGGCGACATCCGCAACTCGGAGTACAACATCAAGCGCAACTGGTACTACAACAACCCGCTGACGCCCAACAAGCTGGGACAAAAATGCCCCATCGACGACAAATCGTGGTCGCAGGCCCAGCTCTTCCCGGCGCTGAAGAAATTTTTCTTCGGTAAGGAGGAAAACCTCCAGCTCACCGGCGCATACAAGGACCGCATGAAATTCCGCCTGGCCGAGACCTACCTGCTGCTGGCCGAAGCCTACCTGCGTCAGGACATGCCCGATAAGGCCGCCGATGCCGTGAACGAAGTGCGCCGCCGCGCCAAAGTGTCCGACGTTTCCGACGAGGAGATGACGATGGATTTCCTGCTCGACGAGCGCATCCGCGAACTCTACGGCGAAGAGAGCCGCCGCTTCACGCTGATACGCACGGGCAAACTGCTCGAACGCGTGAGAAAGTACAACCCCGAGGCGCGCGACCTCATCCAGGATTTCCACGTGCTGTGGCCCATTCCGCAGGCTATCCGCGACGCGAATGTCGGCAATTTCCCGCAGAATCCCGGATATGAAGGTTACGAAGGCTAAAAACCTTCGTCCCCGCCTCCGGGCGGATCAGACAAGAATGTGTCCGGCAGATTCCGGACCGTATCAGCAACCACGAAAAAAACAGTTATGAAAAAGATAAAATTTGCATGCAACCTGTCGCTGCTGACCCTTTTCGCACTCGGCCAGTGGGCCTGTGAATGGGACCCGTACGAACACGACAGCGACCCGGTCCGGGAAACTCTGGAGCTGACCGCCTCCGCCTCCCAGATCGCTTTGGACGAAAACGACCTTTCGGCTACGGTACTGACCTTCGACTGGACGCCCGCGCGTCCGATGCCCGACGAGTATCTGGTGTCCTACACGACCAAACTGGACCTGCTGAACAACAACTTCGGTTCGTCCACCGCCATCGTGACGAGCGAAGACGACGGCATCTTCAGCCGGAGCTACACCTCCGAGCAAATCAACAACTGGGCTAACGAGCGCTGGAAAGTGCCCGTAAACAAGACCTTCACGCTGGCGTTCCGCGTCATCGCGGAGTATGCGGGCGGCCCCACATACGAAATGCCCGAAGTGCGCACCGTGGAGGTGACCGTAACCCCGATCAAGGTCGATGTCTTCGATGCCGACAAGGTGTCGCTTTCCGGCACGGCCATCAGCAGCGTGACGGAGATCGAAAAGACGGTCGAGAATGCGAACCTCTATGCCTGGTACGGCGAATTGAGCATCGGCGAGTTGCAGATTCCCGTCGAGCTGGAGGGCCAGACCTACTACATCGTTCCGAGCGACGGCAACGGCGCGCTCCGCGACGGGGAGCTTGTCGACGTGAAGATGACGGAAACCCCCGTTTCGTGGAATATCCCGAACGCCGGCAACTACCGCCTGCTGATCGACATGGAGAACAAGCAGGTGCGCATCTACTCGTCGGCGACCGACCTGAAGCCGCTGTCCGTCACATTCCACCCGAGCGGTGCGGAAGCCAATCCCGAGGCAACGATCGAAGTGCTCGATCTCTACGCCTACGGAGCAGGTACGGGCTGGGGCGTGCGCAAACTCAACCTGAAGCAGAGCTTTGCCGACCCGCAGATCCTGATCTATGACGCCGAAGAGCACAACGGCACGAAACTTTCCAGCGGCATGAAGTTCTGCGTAGCCAAGAATTTCTCGGTCGGCGATAAGGATTACAACCAGAACAATGCCTATTGCTTCACCTGTCCGCTGACGGCAGAAGGCAAGAAGCAGAACCTCACGCTGACTCTCGGCAAGGAGGGCGAACTGCACGGAGGTGTAGACAAAGCGACGCGCGACTCGTATTACACGATCCCCGCTTCCGACCTGCTGATCTTCGATCTGCGTCACGGAACGATCCTGGCCCGGAACAAATAACGCCGGACCGCACGACTGAAAAATATTGCCGTATCGGAATGGAGACTGGGTTCCGGCCGACAGGAAGATACGGCAATATTCCATTACAACGACAATCAATCGTAAAAACAGCAACATGATACACATGAGAAATCTGATGACCGGCTGTCTTCTGGCAGCATTTCTTTGCGCCGCTTCCTGCGGTTGTTCGAAGGACAACGGCGGCGGCGAAGAAGGCGGCCAAGTTGCCGGTGTGACCGTAAAGCCCGCCTACAACAAGTCGGAAGTGCTGCACAACCCGCTCAACGGCTGGGTGATGTATGTCAGCGCGGACTACGATCCCTCCTATTTCGACAAGGAGATCTACGTACCGCTGCTCGGAAAGAACGTAAGGGTGGCGGACTACGCTTCGGCCTGCTATATCCGCACGAAATGGTCCGTGCTGAATCCCGCAGACGGGCAGTACGCCTGGAAAGACCCCGATTCGAAGGTTTACAAACTGGTTCAGAAAGCCCGGGAGCTGAAACTCCCCATCGCTTTCCGCGTCGTGGTGGACGGACGTGACCAGGGCGCCAATACGCCCCAGTTCGTCTACGATGCCGGAGCCGAATACGCGATGTCGGAGCCGAAATACCCCGACCGCAAGACCCCGATGCCGCAGGACCCGATCTTCCAGCGCTACTACGAGAAGTTCGTCGCAGCCCTCGCCGAGGAGTTCAACGATCCGGAATACACCTCGTTCATCGACGGCTACGGCCTCGGCAAGTGGGGCGAGGGCCACAGCGTGGCTTACAACAAGGACGACGTATCGGCTGTCGATGAGAATACGGAAACGGTGAAGCGCGAAGTCCTCGACTGGATCACCAAGCTCTACGCCAAACACTTCACGAAGGTTCCCCTGGTGATCAACTACCACCGCGTACTGGGCCATCCCACGAGCCAGGGCACGGCGAACCCGAACAGCGAAAGCCTCGTGGCCCTGGCCATCAGCAACGGCTACTGCATCCGCTCCGACGCCTTCGGCATGAACAACTCCAGCTGGGGTTACAGCACCTGGGAGAAGGCAATCGCCGCACAATGGCGTTACAAGGTCCCCATCATCATGGAGGGCGGATATATCGTCAGCAGCCACAGCTACTGGAACGACCCGGCCGGCTACCGCCAGGGACACCCCGAAGATGTCCGCCAGGGCGAATTCGACTCCTCGGCCGAAGCCCGCGTCAACATGATGGACTTCCGTGTCGGCCAGGAGACCGAGTCGTGGTTCAACGATGCCTTCAGCCTCGTGCAGCGCTTCGTCTCCGAAGGCGGCTACCGTCTCTATCCCGACCAGGTGATCGTTCCCGACCAGGTGAGCGCAGGCAGCCGTGTCAAGGTCGCTTCGCGCTGGCGCAACATGGGCTGGGGCTATTTCCCGAACAACCTGCCGCAGTGGAACTACAAATACAAGGTGGCCTTCGCTTTGATCGACGCTTCGGACAAGGCGCAGAAGGTCTTCGTCGACAAGGACTGCGAGCCTTCGACCTGGGTCGAGAGCAAGCCCTTCTCCTACACCTTCGAAACGCCGGCCGTCGATCTTCCCGCGGGGAAATACACGTGGGGCATCGCCATCGTTGACACGACGAAGGAGAACCGGCCTGCCATCCAGCTCGCCGTGAACAACGAAAAAACGGCCGAAGGCTGGGTGAAACTGCACGAAGTACAGATCAACTAACGCCTGAAAAACCATGAAGAGGGTTGCATTGCTTTCCGCAGCGCTGCTGCTGTCCGTCACCGCCTCCTTCGGGAGCGGCGTCCTGGTCGAGGCCGAGAGTTTCCGCGACAAGGGCGGGTGGGCCGTGGACCAGCAGTTCATGGACCAGATGGGTTCGCCCTACCTCATCGCGCACGGCATGGGCAAACCCGTGGCGGACGCCGTGACGACGGTCGAATTCCCGGAAACGGGAACCTACCGGGTCTACGTCCGGACGTTCAACTGGGTCGCCCCCTGGTACGACGGGGAAGGTCCCGGAAAGTTCGCCCTCCGGGTCGGCAGCCGGAAACTGTCCGCGACGCTCGGCTGCACGGGCAGCGAGTGGATGTGGCAGTGCGCCGGAAAGGTCTCCGTCCGGAAAGGTCCGGTCAGCGTTTCGCTGACCGGACCTTTCCGGATTCGACGGCCGCTGCGACGCCGTCTATTTCACCACCGAAGAGGGCGACGTCCCTCCGTCCGGAAGCGCGGAACTCGCTGCGTTCCGCAAACGGATGCTCGGCATCCCCGCAACGCCGCAAACCGCCGAATCGTTCGATTTCGTCGTCGTGGGCGGCGGCATCGCAGGCATGTGCGCCGCGGCCGCGGCGTCCCGGCTGGGGTGCAGCGTCGCTCTGGTCAACGACCGCCCGGTGCTGGGCGGCAACAACAGCTCCGAAATTCGCGTGCACCTGGGCGGTGTCATCGAGCTTGGCCCCAACGAGGGACTGGGCCGCATGATCCGCGAATTCGGCCACTCGCGCGAAGGCAACGCCCGGCCGGCCGAAAACTACGAGGACGCGAAGAAAAGTGCGTTCATCGCCGGGGAGCAGAACGTGAAGCTGTTCTCCAGCTGCCGCGCCGTAGCGGTGAACAAAGAGGGCGGCCGGATAAAATCCGTAATCGTCCGCCACATCGAAACCGGGGAGGAGACGACGCTCGAAGCGCCGCTTTTCGCCGACTGCACGGGCGACGGAACCGTCGGATTCCTGGCCGGAGCCGACTACCGCATGGGCCGCGAGAGCCGCGACGAATTCGGCGAAACGCTGGCGCCCGAAACCGCCGACCGGATGACGATGGGTTCGTCCGTCCAATGGTATTCGGTCGACACGGGCCGCAAAACCTCGTTCCCGACGTTCAGCTACGGCGTGGAGTTCAACGCCGAAAACTGCGAGCGGGTGACGATGGGCGAATGGAAATGGGAGACGGGCATGAACCTCGACCAGATCCGCGATTTCGAACGCATCCGCGACTACGGCCTGCTGGTGATCTATTCGAACTGGAGCTTTCTCAAGAACGGCCTGAAAGACAATGCCAAGTACCGCAACCGCGAGCTGGGCTGGGTGGCCTATGTGGCCGGCAAACGCGAATCGCGGCGGCTTCTGGGCGACTACGTCCTCAAACAGGACGACATCGACAAGAACGTCTTCCACGAAGACGCCTCGTTCACCGCGACGTGGGACATCGACCTGCATTTTCCCGATTCGCTCAACTCCGTGCGCTTCCCGGGCCGGGAGTTCAAGGCCGCGACCAAACACATCCACATCTATCCCCATGCCGTGCCTTACCGGTGTCTCTACTCCCGCAACGTGGACAACCTGTTCATGGCCGGGCGGAACATCAGCGTGACGCACGTGGCCCTCGGAACGGTGCGGGTGATGCGCACGACGGGCATGATGGGCGAGGTGGTCGGCATGGCAGCCTCGCTGTGCCGCAAATACGACGCTTCGCCCCGCCTGATCTACCAGAAACACCTCGGAGAACTCCGCAGGCTGATGCGCGAAGGCGTCGGCAGAAAAGAGGGGCTTCCCGATAACCAGAAATTCAACACGGGCGGTTCTCTGAAAGCGCCCCGCGCACTGCGCAACGACTGAAAACGACAATGAAAAAACTACTGACACTGCTGCTTGCGCTGCCCCTCGCATGGGGGCATGCCACAGCGCAGGAGAACGCGAAATATACGATCCTCCTCACCGGGGCCTCGTTCGCCTCGCCGCAGAACGGCTGGTTCGAAATCGGCTGCCGGCAACTGGACGCCCGGGCGCTCAACCGGGCCATCGGCGGCGAGTCGATCGCCGACACGGCCAACCGGATGGCCGAGGGCACGCTCTGGAACGCCGGGGAGCTGGACGAGATGGATGCGCTGGTCATCATGCAGGTCCACAACCGCGACGTCTCGGCCACGGGCGGCCTGAAAGAGAAGTACACCGATTACACGACGCCGTTCGACCGGAGCAACTACGCCGCGGCGTTCGATTACGTCATCAAACGCTACCAAAGCGAGTGTTACGCCCTGAAGGACGACCCGAAATCGAAGTACTACGGCACGAAATCGGGTAAACCCGCCGTCATCGTCCTCTGCACCGACTGGCACGACGCGCGGACGACCTACAACGCCGCCATACGGCGCCTCGCCGCACGGTGGGGCCTGCCGCTCGTGGAGTTCGACAGGAACATCGGCTTCTCGAAAGACACTCCGAACCCGGCCACCGGGACCCAGCAGAGCCTGCTCCACGCCCAGGACACGCAAACCATCGAAGGCGTCGCCTACGGGTGGCATCCCCAGCGGGGCCAAGACAAATACATCCAGCAGCGGATGGCTGCAATCTTTACCGACACGATGCGCAGAATCCTGCCGGCAAAATAGAATCCCGACCATGAAACACACACTCCCGATACTGTTCACGATGCTGCTCTGCGGCACGTCCGCCTTCCCGCAGGAGGGCTGTTACAGCCGTTTGCAGAACGACACCCTGACGATCGGCAACTCCCGGATCGAACGCCGGTTCGTCTGGAACGGCGGCAACCTGATGACGCAGAGCCTGACCGACTTTTCGTCGGGACAGGTGTGGACTTCCCGTTCCCTGACGCCCGATTTCAAGGTCGCGGGCGATACCCGAAGCACCGGCGGACGCTGCTCGACGAAACGGATCGCCGAAACCGACATCCATCCGGCGCGGCTGGAAGTCACCGTGGAATTTTCGCTGGGAACGCTCGACGTGCGGCGGATTTACCGCATCTGCGCCGACACTCCGGCGATCGCCTGCGACACCTACCTCAAAGGCAGCGCCGCACAGCTTCCCGACAGCCGGACGGTCAACGCCGCCGACCGCAAGAACATCGAATCGACCGCCGACATGCAGTCGCAGCCGGTCGCCGCGACCCTCGACCGGTTCAACCCCGGCGGGTTCCACTGGCATACGCGGATCGTGGAGTTCCAGGACGTCACGGACTGGAACAACAACCTGGTCTTCGAAACCGACGTCATTCCCTACCGGAAAAACAGCTACCGGGGCAACCTGCTCTTCGCCCGCAACGCCGAGAACGGCCGCGGATTCTTCTTCCTGAAGGAAGCCCCCGGTTCGGGCGTGCAACTGGCCTATGGCGGCGGGGACTTCACGGCGGAGTTCGGCGATTTCACGGTGACGGGACTGGGCGTGACGGAGAAGGACCTCCGCGAAGGGGAGTGGGTGAAAGCCTACGGATGCGTCCTCGGAGTCTGGTCGGGCGGAGAACTCGAACAGTTGACGGCCCTGCGGAGCTACCAGAAAAATTTACGGAAGCTGCTTCCCGGACGCGACGAGATGGTGATGATGAACACATGGGGCGACCGCAGCCAGGACACGAAGGTGAACGAACGGTTCTGCCTGGCCGAGGTCCGCAAGGCCGCGCATCTGGGCATCACGCATTTCCAGATCGACGACGGCTGGCAGGTGGGCAAAAGCCCCAACTCCGCCGTGGCGAAGGGGTCGTTCAAAAACATCTGGGACAATCCCGACTACTGGAAACCCGACCCGGAGAAATACCCCCGGGGATTGCACCCTGTCGTGGAGCTGGGCCGGGAACTGGGCGTGGAGATCTGCCTCTGGTTCAACCCGAGCGTACAGGACGGCTATGCCGACTGGGAGAAGGACGCGCAGGCCCTCGTCGGTCTCTACGACGAGTACGGCATCCGCACGTTCAAGATCGACGGACTGGCAATCCCCGACAAACGCTCCGAAAGCAACCTGCGGCGGCTGTTCGACCGCGTGCTGGAGCGGACGGGCGGCCAAGTGGTCTTCAACCTCGACGCCACGGCCGGACGCCGCGGAGGCTACCACATGTTCAACGAGTACGGCAACATCTTCCTCGAAAACCGTTACACCGACTGGCAGAACTACTACCCCTACTGGACGCTGCGCAACCTGTGGATGCTCTCCAAATACGTTCCCGCGGAGAAGCTCCAGATCGAGTTCCTCAACAAATGGCGCAACACGGAAAAATATGCCGGCGACCCGTTCGCCCCGGCCAATTACAGTTTCGAATACCTCTTCGCAACGACCATGGCCGGACAGCCGCTGGCCTGGATGGAGGCGAGCGGACTGCCCGAAGAGGCGCTGGGCATCGGCGCGCTGATCGAACGCTACAAAGAGGTGCAGCACGATTTCCACCGCGGAGTGATCCTCCCCGTGGGCGACGAACCGTCGGGCCGTTCGTGGACCGGATTCCAGTCGGTCGACGGTGAGCGGGGCTACCTGATCTTCTTCCGCGAGCAGAACCCCGACCGGAAGGCCCGGATCGAAACATGGCTCCCCGAGAACTCGAAAGTGCGCCTCACGCCGGTGCTGGGGAGCGGGAAGGCCGCCGTGCAGAAGACCGGACGCCGCGGAACGCTGGAGGTGGAACTTCCCGCGCCCAACGACTACACGATGTACCGCTACGAACTGATCCGCTGACGAACCACAAATCCTGATAACAATGAAAACACCGATAAAATTCATCCTGTCATTTGCTCTGCTGCTGCTCGCGGCGGCCGACATCGCAGCCCAGGAGCTGATCACCAACGTTTACGGACGCGACGTGCAGTCGCTCAACGGAAAGTGGGACGCCATCGTCGATCTCTACGATCAGGGCCGCAAAAACAAGATCTACCTCAACCGCAGGCCGGAGGGAAAGACCGATTTCTACGAATATTCGTTCGACAACGGCCTGCGGCTCGACGTTACCTCGGACTGGAACTGCCAGATGCCCGAGCTGAAATACTACGAAGGCACGGTGTGGTATGCCCGGCGGTTCGACGCCCCCGAGCAGACCGGCCGGCGGCAGTTCCTCTATTTCGGAGCCGTCAGCTACCGCTGCCGGGTCTACCTCAACGGCGAGGAGATCGGCGCCCATGAAGGCGGATTCACACCCTTTGAGATCGAGGTGACGGGCCGCCTCAGGCCCGAAGGCAACTTTCTGGCCGTGGAGGTCAACAACACCCGCACCACAGACGCCATCCCGGCGATGGCCTTCGACTGGTGGAACTACGGCGGCATCACGCGCGACGTGATGCTCGTCAGCGTGCCCGACGCTTTTATCCGGGACTATTTCATCCGCCTCGGCAAGGATTCCGACGACCGGATCGACGCCGATGTGCAGCTGGCGGGCGCCGCTGCCGGAACGGCCGTACGGATCGAGATTCCCGAACTGAACGTAGACCGGACCGTCACTGCCGGAGCGACCGGTACGGCCTCGGCGTCGTTCCGGGTCAGGAGACTGCAACGCTGGTCCCCCGCCGATCCGAAACTTTACCGGGTGATCGTCTCCACGGACCGCGACCGGGTGGAGGAGTCGATCGGGTTCCGCAATATCCGCACCGAGGGCGAAGAGATCGTCCTCAACGGCTCGCCCGTGTTCCTCAAGTCGATCTCGTTCCACGAAGAGATCCCCCAGCGCATGGGCCGGGCACACTCCGAGGCCGACGCCGTGATGCTGCTCAGCGAGGCCAAGGCACTCGGCTGCAACATGATCCGTCTGGCGCACTACCCGCAGAACGAACATATCGTCCGGCTGGCCGAAAAGATGGGCTTCCTGCTCTGGGAGGAGATTCCCATCTGGCAGGGCATCGACTTCGCCAACGACCAAACCCGCGAAAAGGCGGGCCGCATGATCCGCGAGATGGTCGCGCGCGACAAGAACCGCTGCGCCCTGACGTTTTGGGGCGTGGCCAACGAGACGCAGCCTTCCGGGCCGCGCAACGCCTTCCTGCGCCACCTGATCGCATGCTGCCGGGAGATCGACGACACGCGCCTGATCGTTGCGGCGTTCGATCTGGTACGTTTCGACCGCCAGCGGCAGCTGTTCGTCATGGACGACCCGTTCATCGGGGAACTGGATGTCGTGGCCATCAACAAATACATGGGCTGGTACCACCCGTGGCCCCTCACGCCCGACAAGGCGGTGTGGGACGTGGCGCGCGGCAAACCGCTGATCATCTCCGAATTCGGCGGCGAGGCGCTCTACGGCCAGCACGGCCCGGCCGATGTGGCCAGCTCGTGGAGCGAGGAGTATCAGGAGGCCCTCTACCGCGACAACCTGCGCATGTTCGAGAACATCCCCAACCTGCGGGGCGTGTCGCCGTGGATTCTGTTCGACTTCCGCTCGCCGTTCCGCTTCCACCCCGCCAACCAGGAGGGCTGGAACCGCAAGGGGCTGGTTTCCGATCAGGGATACCGCAAGAAAGCGTGGTATCTGATGAAAGCCTATTACGACAAACATTAAAAGAAGATGAAGAAGTTTTTGACATACACGCTTCTCGGCGTCCTGCTCGCAGGCTGCGCCGGAAGCGGGCGGGAACCGCTGGAGACCGTCGTGGACAAGGCGCTGGCCGGCGCCGAGCGGCAGACGCTGCTGATGGCCGAGAAGTACAGTGCGCGCGAAGGCCGCCTGCCGCGCACGTGGGAGAACGGCGAGGACGTCTCGTCGGATTCGCGCTGGTGGTGCAGCGGCTTTTTCCCGGGCGTGCTGTGGTACGTCTACGAGAACGGCCGCAACCCCCGGGTGCTGAAGTACGCCCGGATGTTCACCGCACGCGTCGAGCGGGAAAAACACACCACCGACAACCATGACGTGGGGTTCATGCTCTATTGCAGTTTCGGCAACGGACTGCGCCTCACGGGAGACAAGTCCTACGAGGAGGTGCTGCTCACCGGGGCGCGCTCGCTGGCGACGCGCTTCAAACCCGAAGTAGGGCTGATCCGCTCGTGGGACCACAACCGCGACAAATGGCAGTATCCGGTCATCATCGACAACATGATGAACCTCGAACTGCTGATGTGGGCCGCCGACCGTTCGGGCGACAAGTCGCTGCGCGACATGGCCGTATCGCATGCTGACAAGACGCTGAAACACCATTTCCGCCCCGACTTCAGCTCCTGCCACCTGGTCTCCTACGACACGATCTCGGGACAGCCCCATCTCAAGCAGACCCATCAGGGCCTCTCCGACTCCTCGGCCTGGAGCCGCGGACAGGCATGGGGACTCTACGGCTACACCTGCATGTACCGCCTCACGGGCGACGCCCGCTACCTCGAACAGGCCCGCGGCATCGCCGGATTCCTCATCAACCACAGGAACATGCCCGCCGACGGGATTCCCTACTGGGATTTCGACGCTCCGGCCCTCGCCTCCACGCCGCGCGACGCATCGGCGGCCGCGATCATGGCCTCGGCGCTGGTCGAGCTGAGCGGCTTCGTGCCCGCAGCCGAAGGGGAGCGGTACATGGCTTTCGCCGAAAAGCAGATCCGCACGCTGGCCTCGCCCGAATACACCGCTCCGGCGGGTGAGAACGGAGGCTTCATTCTCCGGCACAGCACGGGAGCCTATCCCTTCTCCTCGGAGGTCGACGTGCCGCTCACCTACGCCGACTACTATTATCTGGAGGCGCTCACGCGCATCAAACGCCGATTGCAGCCATGACCGCCGTGAAAAAATACGCGCTGCTGCCGCTCTGCGGCCTGACCCTGTTCTGCGCCCGGGCGCAGATGCCCGCGACAAACTACGATGAATCGCAGGTTCCGGCCTACACGCTGCCCGACCCGCTGACAACCATCGCCGGCAAAAAGGTGACTGACGCCGAAACGTGGACTTCGGAACGCCGTCCCGAACTGCTGTCGCTGTTCGAAAGCGAGGTCTACGGAAAAGCCCCCGGCCGCCCCGAGGGACTGCATTTCGAGGTCTTGAGCGAGGACCGCTACACGCTGGGCAACATGGCCACCCGCCGGGAGATCGCCGTCTACTTCACCGAGAGCGACGCACATTTCATGACCATCCTGCTCTACATCCCCAACAAACGCACCGACGCCGTTCCGGTCTTTCTGGGGCTGAATTTCAAGGGCAACCACACGATCTGCGACGACCCGCTCGTCACGGAGTCGGTCTCGCGCATAAAGCCGCGCGAAGAGGGCGGCAGCGAAGTCCGCGCAAAAGGCTTCCCGCGCGCCGCAGCAGCTTCGCGCTGGCCGGTGGAGATGCTGATCGCCAACGGCTACGGCCTCGCCACGATTTACCGCGGCGACATCGACCCCGACTACGACGACGGCTTCCAAAACGGCGTTCACCCGCTCTTTTACCGCGAGGGGCAGACCAAACCGGCCCCCGATGAATGGGACACGATCGCAGCCTGGGCCTGGGGCTTGAGCCGTGCGATGGACTACCTCGAAACCGACGAGGATGTCGATGCCTCCCGCGTGGCGGTCATCGGGCATTCGCGGCACGGCAAAACGGCCCTTTGGGCCGCAGCCGTCGATCCGCGCTTCGCCATGGCCGTGTCGAACGACTCGGGATGCGGCGGCGCGGCGTTGTCGCGGCGTTGTTACGGCGAAACCGTAGCCAGGATCAACAGCCTTTTCCCGCATTGGTTTTGCGGGAACTTCAACCGGTATTCGGGCAACGAGGCGGCTTTGCCCGTCGACCAGCACGAACTGATTGCGCTGATAGCCCCGCGCCCGGTGTATATCGCCAGCGCCGTCGAGGACCGTTGGGCCGATCCGAAAGGCGAGTTCCTCGCGGGGGTCCACGCCACGCCGGTCTACGAGTTGTTCGGCCTGGAGGGACTTTCGGGAACGGAACTGCCCCAAACCGACGCGCCCGTGCTGTCGGGACACATCGGCCACCACGTCCGTTCGGGCGACCACGACATCACGCTCTACGACTGGCGGCAATTCGTGAAATTCGCGGACAAACACCTGAAACGATAATCTAAAACAACACCATACATGAAAAACCGGTTTATAAAACTGCTTCTCGCGGCCGTGCTGTTAGGCTCCCTCTCCCCGGCGGCCGCCCAGACCCGCGAAATGGACCTCTCGGGAGAGTGGAGGTTCCAGACGGATGTGATGGATTTCCGCAGGGGATCGCTTTCGCCGCGCTACAACCACCAACTCCAGGAGACCATCATGCTCCCCGGCATCACCGACGACTACAAAATCGGCTACAAATCGCCCTACCGCCATGTCGACCGCCTGACGCGCGTCTACGAGTACATGGGTCCGGCGTGGTATCAGCGCGACATCGAGTTCCCGGCCGACTGGAAGGGCAAGTGCATCTTCCTCTATTTCGAGCGCACCCACTGGCTCAGCTCGGTATGGGTCGACACCAAGGAGGTGAGCCGACTGGACTACATCAGCGTCCCCCACAACCACGACCTGACGGATTTCGTCACCCCGGGCAAGACGCACCGCATCACGGTGTGCATCGACAACCGGTTCCAGTACAACACCCACAAATGGAACCACGCCCACACGGAGTTCACGCAGATCAACTGGAACGGCATCCTCGGCGAAATGAAACTCGTGGCCGTAGACCCCGTTTACATCGACGACATGCAGTTATATCCCGACATCGAGACGAACAGCGTCGACGTGCGCCTGAAGATCGACAACCGCACGAAAAAGCCTTTCGAAGGAAAGGCGCTGCTCACCGTCTCGGGCAACGGCCTGCACGTAACGAAGGAGGTCCCTGTCGGCGGCGAAGCGGAGGAGATGGACCTGACCGAAACCGTCGCGCTGGGCCGGGAGGCGAAACTCTGGGACGAATTCAACCCGAACCTCTACACCGTGGAGTGCACGCTGCTGACCGGCGCCGGAAAAGAGTCCTTCGAACATAAGAAGTCGGCGACGTTCGGCATGCGCGAAGTGGCGCAGGGCCGCAACCACATCCTGCTCAACGGCCGTCCGCTCCACCTGCGCGGAACCGTCGAGAACGCCGTGTTCCCGAAAACGGGCCACGCCCCGGTCTGCGACGCCGAATGGGAGCGTATCATGCGCATCGTCAAGGACTACGGACTGAACCACATCCGTTTCCACTCGTGGTGCCCTCCCGCCGCGGCTTTCCGCATGGCCGACCGCCACGGCGTCTACCTCGAAGTCGAGATGCCCATGTGGGGCAAGGACGCCGAGCCGGACGAAGCGCGCTACGACTTCTTCCGCCGCGAGATGCGCGCCATCCTCAAGGAGTACGGCAACCACCCCTCGTTCGTCCTCTACTGCAACGGCAACGAGATCACCGGCAACTTCGACTTCATCGAGGAGCTGACCGCCGACGGCCGCAAACTCGACACGCGGCATCTGTACAGCGGTTCGACGGCCCGCACGCGCGTCCCGTCCGACCAGTATTACGTCTCGCAGCAGACCAACAAAGGCCCCGTGAAGGTCTACGAGGGACGGCCCTCGACCGACTGGGACCGCAGCAAGGAGTCGGACGTGGACGTTCCGGTAATTTCCCACGAGTCGGGCCAGCGGTGCGTCTATCCCGACTTCCGCGAGATCGGGAAATACACGGGACCGGTCGAGGCCCGAAACTTCGAACTGTGGCGCGAGATGCTCACCGCCAACGGCATGGGCGATCAGGCCCACGACTTCTTCCGGGCCTCGGGCGCGCTGACCGTCGTGGAGTACAAGGCCGTGATCGAGGCGCTGCTCCGCTCGTCCAAATCGGCCGGATTTCAGCTCCTGTCGCTCAACGACTTCCCGGGCCAGGGTTACGCCCCGGTGGGTGTGCTCGATCCGTTCTGGGACTCCAAGGGTCTGGTGACGCCCGAGGATTGGCGGGCCTTCTGCGCGCCGACCGTGGCGCTGCTCCGCTACCCGAAAAGCGCCTGGTTCGAAGACGAAACCTTCACGGCAAAGGCCGAGGTCTACAACTTCGGCGCGGCGGCGCTCAAAAATGCGAAAATCCGCTGGTCGATCACCGACGGCAGCGGGAAAGCCATCGCCAAGGGCAGTCTGAAATCGCAGACCGTAGGCACCGACGGCGTGTTCCCCGTCGGGGAGTTCTCCGCTCCGCTCGGCAAGGTGCGAGGCCCGCAGAAGCTGACCGTGCACCTGAACGTCGGTGAAAAGACAAGCAACAGCTGGGACATCTGGGTCTATCCGCGCAACGCACAGCTGATGCAGTCGGATACGGAGGTGCTCTACACGACGGAGTTCGGCGAGCAGGCCAAACAGCACCTCGCCGCGGGGAAGAAGGTCGTCCTGACCCCCGCGCCGAACAAGGTCAAGGGGCGCAAATCGACCTTCCACAACCATTTCTGGAACCCGATCATGTTCGCCTGGGCGCCGATGACCATCGGCTGTCTGATTCACGCCGAGGAACCCGTGTTCGCCGACTTCCCGACCTCGTACCACACCGACTGGCAGTGGTGGGACATTCTGGAGAACGCCAAGGTGATCGAGATGCAGCAGACCCCGCGCCAGCTGCGGCCCTTCATCCAGGTGATCGACAGCTTCGACAACAACGAAAAACTCGGCATCGGCTTCGAAGCCCGCGTCGGCGGCGGCAAACTGCTCGTTCTGGCGGTCGACACGAAAAAGAAGATGGACCAGCGCCCCGCCACGCGCCAGCTGCTCGAAAGCATCGACCGCTACGTCCGCAGCGACCGGTTCGCTCCCGAGGTCACACTCGACGAGTCGTTCATCACCTCCTTCATGCGCTAAAACCGCACGATTATGAACAAGATCTGTCTACTGCTCTGCTGCCTGCTGCCCGGCCTGTTCCGGGCAGGGGCGCAGGAGCTGAAAATGACCGAATACGCCCCTCTGACGCAGATTTACGGCGAGGTCTGCGAGTCCGACGAACTGCTTCCTATGGGCGATGTGGGGGTGGAATTCGGATACGTCCTCTACCAGGCCGCAATCACCGTTCCCGCAGGGGAGGCCGCGCTCGAACTGGAGAACGTGCGGGACTATGCCGCGGTTTACCTCGACGGCGTGTTTCAGGGAGCCCTGACCGACAACCGCAAAACGCTGACTCTGAAGGCCGAACCCGGCCGGCACACATTGCAGCTCTATGTCGAAAACATCGGCCGCATCACCTACGGCCCGGAGATTCTCGACAACTCGAAAGGACTCTTCGGCGAAGCCCGCCTCGGCGGCGAAACGATCGCCGGCTGGACGATCACCCCGCTCGAAGTGCGCGACACCGATCCCGAAACCCTCGAGTTCGAAGCCCTCGGCCCGTGCAACACGCCCTGTTTCCGGCGCGGGCAGTTCGACCGTGCGGCGCACGAAGGAGCCGTTTACCTCGACGTGTCGGGATGGGGCATGGGCGAGGTGTGGATCAACGGCCACTACCTCGGCTCGTTCTGGGACGAGGAGAAACAGCTGTCGATCCTCATTCCGGCCGAAATCCTCGCCGAAAAGGGGAACCGCATCGTGGTTTTCGACCTCAAAAACAACGACCCCGGCGCAACGATGCGCCTCTCGGACAAACCCGTGTTCAAATAACAAGCACAACCTATGAAAAAAATAACCGTTATCGCTCTGCTGCTGGCCGCCGCCCTCGGGGCGCAGGCCCGGAACGGGAGCGGAAAGCCCGCCTACAAGGACGCCGGACGCCCCGTCGAAGAGCGCGTCAGCGACCTGCTGTCGCGGATGACCCTCGAAGAGAAGGTCATGCAGCTCAACCAGTACACGCTCGGCCGCAACGACAACGCCAACAACGTGGCCGATCCGGTGGACAAGATTCCCGCCGAGATCGGCTCGCTCATCTACTTCGACACCTCGCCCGGACTGCGCAACCGGCTTCAGAAAAAAGCCATCGAGCAGTCGCGGCTCGGAATCCCCGTGCTGTTCGGCTACGACGTGATCCACGGTTTCCGCACCACTTACCCCATTTCGCTGGCCCAGGCCTGCTCGTGGAATCCCGCACTGGTGAAGCAGGCCGCCGAAGTGGCCGCACAGGAGGCGCGGATGTCGGGCGTCGAGTGGACCTTCTCGCCGATGATCGACGTGGCGCGCGACGGCCGCTGGGGCCGCGTCTCGGAGGGCTACGGCGAAGATCCCTACGCCAACGCCGTCTACGGAGTGGCGGCGGTCGAAGGCTACCAGGGCGACAACCTCGCCGACTCCCGCCGCGTGGCCGCCTGCCTCAAGCATTTCGTCGGCTACGGCGCCTCGGAGGCCGGCCGCGACTACGTCTACACCGAAATCTCGCGTCAGACGCTCTGGGACACCTACATGCCGCCCTACCAGGCGGGCATCGAGGCCGGAGCCGCTACGGTGATGAGCTGCTTCAACGACATCAGCGGAACGCCCGGCACGGCCAATCCCTACATCCTGACCGAGGTGCTCAAGGAGCGCTGGGCGCACGACGGATTCGTCGTCTCGGACTGGGCCGCCATCGAGCAGCTGCGCTCGCAGGGCGTGGCCGCCGACCGGAAGGAGGCCGCCGAAAAGGCCTTCAACGCGGGTGTCGAAATGGACATGATGAACCGCTGTTACGACGCCCATCTGGCCGCCCTGGTCCGCGAAGGCAAGGTTTCGCAGGAGAAACTCGACGAGGCCGTGCGGCGCGTTCTGCGGCTGAAATTCCGGCTCGGGCTGTTCGAACGCCCCTACACCCCGGAGTCGGAGGAGACGGACCGGTTCCTGCTTCCCGCGAGCCTCGCCGTCGCCGAGCGGCTCGCCGAGGAGTCGATGGTGCTGCTGAAAAACGAGAACAACACGCTGCCGCTGAAAGCCGCCCGCCGCATCGCGGTCATCGGCCCGATGGCGCAGAACCGGCTGCACCTGCTCGGCGCGTGGTCGGCACACGGCCGCGAAGAGGACGCGGTGAGCCTCTTCGCCGGGCTGGAAAACGAATACCGAGGCCGCGCCGAACTGTTCTACGCCCGGGGCTGCGACTTCGACGGCGAGGACCGCTCCGGATTCCGTGAGGCTGTCGCCGCGGCCGCGGCTGCCGACGTGGTGGTCCTCTGCCTCGGGGAGAAAAAGCAGTGGAGCGGCGAGAACGCCTCGCGCTCGACGATCGCGCTTCCCGAAATCCAGGAGCAGCTGGCCGCCGAACTGGCCCAGACCGGAAAACCGCTGGTCTTGGTTCTGTCCAGCGGCCGGCCGCTGGAGCTGTGCCGCCTCGAACCCCTCTGCGGGGCCATGGTGCAGATGTGGCAGCCCGGCATCCGGGGCGGAAACCCCCTGGCGGGAATTCTGTCGGGGAGGATCAACCCCTCGGGACGCCTCGCCATGACGTTCCCCCGCTCGACGGGCCAGATTCCGATCTACTACAACCGCCGCCAGAGCGGCCGCACCCATCAGGGCAAATATCAGGACATCCCCAGCACGCCGCTCTATGAATTCGGGCACGGCCTGAGCTATACGACGTTCGAATACGGCGACCTGCGCCCGTCGGCAACCACGCTGCGCCGCGGGGAAAAGACGACGGTCGAGGTCTCCGTGACCAACACGGGCGGCATGGACGGCGCCGAGACGGTTCACTGGTTCATATCGGACCCTGTGTGCCGCATCTCACGCCCCGTCAGGGAGTTGAAACACTTCGAGAAACAGCCGATCCGCCGCGGCGAGACCCGCACGTTCCGGTTCGAGATCGACCCCGAAAAGGATTTGAGTTTCACGGACGGCGACGGCAACCGGTTCCTCGAACCGGGCGACTACTTCATCCTCGTAAAGGACAAAAAGGTGAAACTGACGCTGACGGACTGATCCCCGCTCCCATTAAAGGACAGAGCTGTAACCTGAAAAGTTACAGCTCTGTCCGTATCAGGCCGCAGTCACCCGGAGAACGGAACGCCCCGCCGATTCGCAGGAAAGCCGCCCCCTCACAGGCCCTTTGTCCACACGGGCACGGGCTGGGGCGAGGTGGTCGGGCCGAAGACCTTCAGACGACCGTCTTCGGTCACCTCCATCGGGTCGATGAAGACCATGCGCGCATCGCCCGTCGGGGCCGTCCGGCCGTGGTAGACGCAGTACATCCCGCCGCCGGGAAGCTTCAGAACCATATTGTGCCCCGTTCCCGTGACCTCGCCGCCCTTGTCCGCATTCTTCTCGAGGACCGGATTGTCCGACGATTTCACGAAGGGACCCAGCGGCGAACCGGCCGTAGCATAGCCCACCGCATAATGCTGCCCGCCGTAGAAATTGGCGGAATACATCATGTAATAGGTCCCGTTTTCCTTGAAGGCGTACGACCCCTCGGTCCAGCGCCGGTTGACCTCTCCGGCGGTGACCGAACGGCTCTCCCACCCGGTTTGCGGGTCGGAGGCAGACTGCGGGGGCGTCAGCAGAGCGACCGGCTCGCCGATGACGCCGCTGAAATCGGGCTTCATCTCCACACCGTACACCCAGCTCTCCTCGATCTCGTCGAAAAGCCCCTTGTCGCGCGCCCACGCCGAAAGCTCGCTTTCGACGGGATGCTTGTAACAGCAGCGCGAATAATAGAGATACACCCGGCCGTCATCGTCCCACAATACGTTGGCGTCGATCACCGGATAGCCGGGATCGAACACCGGACGGTCATACAAGTCGGAAAAGGGACCCGACGGCGAATCGGCAACCGCCACCCCGATACGGAACGTTTCGAGGTCGCCGTTCGGGTTATGCCGCCAGTTGGCACTGAAAAACAGGTAATAGCGGCCGTCGCGTTCATACACTTCGGGCGCCCAGAAGCAGTCGGTTCCCCATGCCGAGGCATTGCCGTCGTAGACGACATCGCCCTTCTGCCAGGTAACGAGGTCGTCCGAGACGCAGACGCGAAAACCCCGGATGTCGCCGCTCGTTCCGTACATATAGAATTTTCCGTCAGCGGCGTGGAGGATGAACGGGTCGCCGAACGCAACGTCGAGCGGATTACGATATGCAGGCGAGTCGCATCCGAGCAGGATCGCCGGCAGGAAGAAGATGAGCAGTTTTTTCATACAGGTTATTTGAATGGTTTGAATCCGTCGTAAAATGCCATTTGGCGCGTACTCCGACAAAATTATTCGTTTTATCCGATTTTCAGCCATGCCGCCACCCGATGGGCCGCAATTGATCAAAGAGTTATACATTATGGAAATATTTTTCCATTTTGCGCCGGGCCGGACACCTATCTTTGCAGGGTCCGGAGACTCCGAAGCCCGTTCGTCCGCGGCCCTCATCCCCGGTCCCAACCTTAAATCTTACGACCTATGAAACGATTGCTTCCATTAATCGCGACGTTGTTCGCCATCGCCTGCTGTGCGGCGCAAAACCTCCGGAAAGTGCCCCTGGCCGATCCTTTCATCCTGCTTTACGACGGGGTGTATTACGCCTATGGCACAGGCGCCGGAAGCGGCATCGAGGTGTGGACATCCCGCGACCTCTCCACGTGGGAGAGGGCCAAAGGCAACGCCCGCGACGGACTGGCCCTGCACCGCACGGATGTCTGGGGCGAAAAATGGTTCTGGGCGCCCGAGGTCTACCGGCTGAATGACAAATTCTACATGTATTTCACGGCCGAAGAGCACATCTGCGTCGCCACCTCCGACTCGCCGCTGGGTCCTTTCGTACAGGAGACGCGGCAACCGATGATCGCCGATGAAAAGTGCATCGACAACACGCTGTTCATCGACGACGACGGCCGGGCGTACATGTATTTCGACCGGTTCAACGACGGGCTGAATATCTGGGTCGTCGAGCTGGAAGACGACTGCACGACGCTGAAAAAAGAGACGATGCGCCCCTGCATCCATGTTTCGCAGGAGTGGGAAAAGGTCTGGCCCCGCGTCAACGAAGGCTGCTTCGTGATCCGGCGGAACGGCACTTACTACATGACCTATTCGGCCAACAGCTACGAAAGTCCCTTCTACGGCATCGGCTGCGCCACGGCCGACTCGCCGCTGGGCCCCTGGACCAAATACGACCGCAATCCGCTGTTGCAGAATCCCGGCGAACTGGTCGGCGTCGGGCACAGCGCCCTGTTCCGGGACAAGGCGGGCAACCTGAAGATCGTTTTCCATGCCCACAAAAGCAAAGGCGCGATCCATCCGCGGGAAATGTATATCACCGACGTGCGTTTCCGCCCCGTCGAGGGCGGCTGCCGGATGGAGATCGACCCCGGATACTCGCCGGCCCTGATCGCTGAATGAACGACGCCCGGATGCAGCATGTGCATCCGGGCATCGTTTTTACAGGAGGGCGAAACCGGCCTCGCGATCAATAGAACGTCCCTTTCGGGGCGAAAATCGCATACCCGAAATTGAAGGTCAGGTACATGTTGCGCCAGTTTTTCAGGTCGTATTTCGTCAGCGCGAGGCTCACGGGACCGATCGGCGTGTGGTAGACCAGCGACGCCTCGGCGATATAATGCCAGCGCTCGTCGGGATTCTTCAGGGGGTTGAAGTCCCGTTTTTCACGGAACATGGTGTAGAACCCCGTCCGGAAGAAGCAGTTGGGCAGCAGGTCGAAGGTCGGCATCAGGCCCCACGCCGCAAAGCGTTTGCCCCGGAAATCGGGCATGTAGATCATCCGGGCATGCGGCACGGGCGCATAGTCGGGCATCGACATCAGGGTCGCGGATTCGGTCCGGAACCGCGGGTGGTTGGTCCACACGGCATCGACGTTCAAACCGAACGAGAACCAGCTGACGCCCGGCACATCGAAGAACTTGTCCCACGAAAAACGCCCTCCGAACCACTGTCTGGTTTCGCGCGAAACGAAGTCTTTCGCATCGTAGGGCTGGTATTTGTCGCGTCCGGCGACATAGATGGCCGAGAGATGCAGTTCGGAACCGCGGCGGGGATAGAGGAACTTGTCGAGCGTATTGCGGGCGACCCCGGCCCGCAGGCCGAAGAACGAGAAGCGCGAATGGTCGGTGTCGTCGGCGAACAGCACGTCCGAATCGTAGCGGTAGTTGACGTGTCCGGCGTTGGCGCGCAGCGTCAGGAGGCTGCGGTGGGTCAACGGCATCCCCACGCCCGTCGAAAAGAAGCTCTCGCTGTTCTTGACCTGCTGGGCGTTGCGGACCTTGGTGACGTTGCCGAAATAGCCGTGGCGGAAATTCCGGACCGCGAAATTGTAGGAATAGTCGAGGAATATCGGCTTCCACGCGTAGAAATCCGTCCGGCCCCCGATCGCTCCCCAGGTGTAGATCGGCCCCAGGTAGAGGTCTGCGCCCAACTGCTGCGCGACGCGGCCGATGTTCTTGTAATTGATGCCGATATAGGCCTGGTTGAAGGCCGTCGAGGAGATGTTTCCCCCAAGGATGATCTTGAAATTGGGCCGCGTGCCGAACTTGGCCTCGAACGAATAACGTTCCCGGACGGAGTCGTAGCGCACGGTGGGGAAGTCCATCGTGAAATCGCCGCCGGCAAGCACCTCGAAGAGATTGTCTTTCAGCTCCTCGAAGCCCATCGGCCGCTGAATGCCCGGCGTGCGGCGGTCCACCTGCACGAAATCGCGGATATACTCCCGCTGGGCGCGCTTCAGCCCTTCGAGTTTGTAGTCGTCGAAGACCAGCGGCGGACACTTGGCGCGGAACGCCTCGCGACGCCCGGCGTAGTAGGCCGAGTCGCGGCGTTCGGCGACTTTCTCCAACAGCTGCGGCATGGCTGCCACGGCGTCCTCATAACCTGCGTTCATAATCGCCTCGGCCTGGTCGAAATCGAGCATGTTGACCCCCACGGCGCGGCGGATCGTGACGCTGCGCTCCTCGGGCAGCGTGTAGTCGGTATCGTGCATGGCCAGCATGAAAGCCTGGTCCATGATGTTGCTCTCCTCGCTGGGCGGGGTGTTGCCCTCGGTGCAGATCGAGCCGACGATCAGATCGGGCCGGAAATCTTCGTCGAGGGGTTTCCACGGGAAGTTGTCGTAGATGCCGCCGTCGTAGAGCAGCATCGAATCTTTCACCATCGGCTTGAACACCAGCGGAATGGACATCGACGAGCGGACCGCCTCGCTCAAATCCCCCTCGCGCAGGACCACCGGCCCGCGGTGGTTCAGGTCGCTGGCCACACAGAGGAACGGAACCATCAGGCGGTCGAAATCACCGTCCGCAGCGGCCGTCGCCGGGGCGAACAGCTCCGTGAGGGCCATGTCGATCTGCGTCGAGGAGATCAGGTTCCGGGGTACGCGCAGCCGCTTCCCGGAGGGACTCTCGACGTCGATGCGCAGGCTCAAGAACGCGGGATTGCTCCCCACCTGCCGGTAATAGGCCATGTATTTGTTGGGGTCGATGCGCCCCGAGACCCACTCCTTGACCACCCCCGATTTGACGATCGCACGCATTTCGGCCGGGGAATAACCGGCGGCGTACATCGCGGCGATGATCGAACCCATCGAGGTCCCGGCCACATAATCGATCGGCACGCCGTTCTCTTCGAGCGCCTCCAGGACGCCGATGTGGTAAAGCCCCTTCGCGCCGCCGCCGCTCATCACGACCCCTACCTTCTGGGCCGCAGCAGGGAGCGCCGCCAGCAGCAGCATCCCGACAAATGAGCCGATTTTACGCAACATATCTCAATTTTTTTATAACTTTGCACGTTACTACGATGTCGTTCAAAAGTAGACAAAAAAGAAACACGATCAAAATATGACTGACAAAATCAATGAACTCCTGCGACGTGTCGAGGAGTTTAAGCCGAAAGCCGCCGCCGAAATCGAGGAGTTCCGCATCCGGATCCTCGGCAAGAAAGGCGAGTTGACCGCCCTGATGGAGGAGTTCAAGACGGTAGCCCCCGAACTGAAACGCGAACTGGGCCAGCAGTTGAACCGTCTCAAAAACGAGGCCACGGAGCGCATCAACGCGCTGCGCGAGCAGTTGCAGAACGCCGCGGCCGACGAGGCCTCGTCGTCGGGCGACCTGACGCGCCCCGGCACGGCCGAGCACCTCGGTTCGCGCCACCCGATCTCGCTGGTGAAAAACCAGATCGTCGAGGTCTTTTCGCGGCTGGGCTACACCGTGGCCGACGGACCCGAGATCGAGGACGACTGGCACGTCTTCTCGGCCCTGAACTTCCCGCCCGAGCACCCGGCACGCGACATGCAGGACACGTTCTTCATCGAGAAGGACCCCGACATCCTGCTGCGCACGCACACCTCGTCGATCCAGGTCCGCACGATGGAGCGTCAGAAACCGCCCATCCGCGTCATCTGCCCGGGCCGCGTGTTCCGCAACGAGGCCATTTCGTACCGCGCGCACTGCATCTTCCACCAGATCGAAGGACTTTACATCGATGAGGGCGTCTCGTTCGCCGACATGAAGCAGTCGCTGCTCTACTTCGCCAAGGAGGTCTTCGGCGAGCAGGCCGTGATCCGCATGCGCCCGTCGTACTTTCCCTTCACCGAACCGTCGGCCGAGGTCGACGTGTCGTGCAACCTCTGCGGCGGCAAGGGCTGCAACGTCTGCAAGGGCACGGGATGGCTCGAAATCATGGGTTGCGGCATGGTGGACCCGAACGTACTGAAAGCCAACAATATCGACCCCGAGAAATATTCCGGATTCGCCTTCGGCATGGGTATTGAACGCATCGCCATGCTCAAGTACGGCGTGAAGGACCTGCGTCTCTATTTCGAAAACGACGTGCGGTTCCTCCACCAGTTCGACGAAGCGCTCTAAACCCCCTGACGCCCATGAAACGCCTCACAGCGACAACGGTCCTCTGCCTTCTGCTCTTCTCCGCGGCGTTCGTCACGGGAAAGGGTCCCTCGGCGGCGCCCGAATACCCCGATTCGCTGCGCAGCGTATGGCTCTACACCGAAGGCGTCAAGCAGAATGCCATCGCCGGAGACTCGGTGCGCGCCCGGGAGCTGTTCCTCGAGGCGATCCGCAACGACTCGACCTACGCCCCGGCCTACTACGAACTCGCGGCGAACGGCATGTACGCCACGCCCGACGAGGCCGTGGAACTGGCCCGGAAGGCTTTCCGGCTCGACACGACGAACAAGTGGTATCACCAGTTCTACGGACAGGCGCTCATCTACGCCGGGCGTTACGACGAGGCGCTGAAGGTCTACCGCCGCCTGCAAACGGAAAACCCGAAAGACCCCGACAACTACCGCATTCTGGCGGCCCTCTACGAGCAGAAGCAAAGTCCCGTCATGGCCCTCGTGACACTCGATTCGGCCGAACTGCGCTTCGGACGCATTCCCGTGTTGAGCGCCATGAAACGGCGTCTGCTGGTGGCGACGAACCAGATCGACAAAGCCGTGGTCGAAGCCCGGGCGATGGTCGAAGCCGCCCCCTATGAGGCGCAGCACCACGTGGTCCTCGGCGACCTCTACGCCATCGCCAAGAAGGATTCGCTGGCCCGCGCCGAATACGACCGCGCGTTGCAGATCGACTCCACGAACGTACAGACGCTGATGGCGCTGGCCGATTTTCACGCCGGACAGCAGGATTACCGGGCGCTGCTGGCCGTCACGCGGCAGTTGTTCCAATCCGACGAACTGCCGCTCGAAACCAAGATCAAACGCTTCGGGCAGTTCACCTCCGACACGCGCTTCTACCGCGAATATTACTTCCAGCTGAACGACCTGGCCTCGACGCTGGCCATCCGCTATCCCGACGACAAGCGCGTCGTGGAGCTTTACGCCGGCCACCTGATCGCTTCGGGCGAACTGGAGCAGGCCCTCGCGCTCTACAAGAGCCACCTCGCCGACCAGCCTCCCGCGGAGGAGTATTTCCGGGCGGTGATCGACATCGAAAGCTACCTCCAGCACCCCGACTCGGTCGACAAATACGTCACCCGCGCCCTGGAGCTGTTCCCCGCGAAGGTCGATTTCCACCTCTCCAAAGGGCATGTGATGAGCAACTCGAAGCAGTACGTCAAAGCCATCGGCGCCTACAAGGGGGCGTTGCGCCATGCCGACACGGATTCGCTGCGCAGCGTGATCTGGGGCATGATCGGCGACGCCTGGCATCAGAAGGCCGAGGCCGGAGAGCCGAACCTGGAGGAACGCCTGCCCCTGCAAACGGGTCTGCTCGGCAAAAAGGGCATTGCCCGCAAAGCCATGAAGGAGTGCTACAAGGCCTATGAGCGAAGTCTGCGCTACTGGCCCGACAACACAATGGTGCTCAACAACTACGCCTATTTTCTCTCGCTCGAGGAGCGCGATCTGGAACGGGCGCTCACCATGTCGAGCCGCGTCGTGGCGCTCACAGACAACAACCCCACCTACCTCGACACACACGGCTGGGTGCTCTTCAAGCTGGGACGCACGGACGAAGCCAGGAAGATTCTGCAAAAAGCCGTGGCGCTCGACGGACAGAAAAGCCCCGAACTGATGGTCCACTACGGTGACATCCTGCACCTCCTGGGCGAGCAGTTCATGGCTGAAATCTACTGGCGGAGGGCGCTTGAAAAGGGTTACGACGCCCGGCAGATCGAACAGCGGCTGAAACAACCCGCCGTCAAAAAGCCCGAACCCAAAGAATAGCCCTGCCATGAGACCGCTCCGCATCCTGACCCTTGCGTTCCTGCTCTTCACCCTCACCGCCGCCGCACAGACCGACCGCCGCATCGAGGAGCAGAAACGGGTCATCGCGGCCCTCGAAAAGCGGATCGCCACCGAAGAGCAGGAGATCTCGAAGATCCAGAAGGGCCGCACGGCCACCGAGGAACGGGTGCGCCGCCTGGCGCGCCAGATTGATTCGCGCAACCAGCTGCTCGACGAGACCGAAAAGCAGGCGCGCCTCCTGCGCGGAGAGATCGCCCGCACGGACAGCGTGGCCGGAAACCTTTCGGCAAAGCTCGAACGCGACCGCGCGCAGTACGGCGAAATGGTGCGCGAAGCCTACCGCAACTACAAGCACAACAACTACCTGACCTATATCTTCTCCTCGCGCGACTTCACGGACGTGGCGCGCAAGATCACCGCCCTGCGCGAGGTCGCCTCGCTGCGCGAACGCAAACTGCGCGACATCGAGGCGCTGACCGCCGAGGTCCGCACCGAAAAGGAGACGCTCGACCGCCGCAAGCGGTCGCTCGACTCGGTGACGCGCAGCCTCTCGGCGCAGCGCGAGAAACTCCAGCGCGACGCCCGCAACGCCAAGGCCAGCATCCGGTCGATGTCGCAGAAGGAAAAGACGGCCCTGCAACGCAAAATCGCACAGGAGCAGCAGCTCGACGTGGCCATCGGCGAACTGCGCAAGCTGACCAAGGGCAACACCGAGGGCGCTTCGTTCTCGGCGAAAACCTCCGGGCTGCGTCTCCCGGTGACTGCCGGACGCGTGAAGCGCTACAAGGAGAACATGGCCGAGATCACCGGTCCGAAGGGAGCGCACGTCATCTCGATCTACGACGGCAAGGTCGTCGACGTGAAGCGCAACCGCATCACCAACAAATACGACGTTTACGTCGCTCACGGCGAATACATAACCTCCTATGCCAACATGGGGACGATCTGCGTCGAGAAGGGCCAGAAAGTGGCAAGAAACGCACAGATAGGAACCATCGGCTCGGCGGTCAACGTGATGACGATGGAAACCGAATACAAACTCGTCTTCGGCATCTACCCGCCCAACCCCGGACAGAAGATGCGGGCGGAGGAGTGTTTCCGAAAATAAAACCGCCGTTTCATGCGGTTCCGTGCGGTGGCCGGCACGCCGTCCGCCCCGGGACGGACAACGACATAACAACAACGAAAAAAAATGGCTGTCAGATACTTTACCGACGACTGCACCTACCGACTCCCGCAAAAGCGCCTCACGGCACGATGGCTGCACGAAGTGGCCGCAGGGGAGGGCTACGCGCTGGGCGACGTCACCTATATTTTCTGCTCGGCGCAGCGGCTGCTGGAGATGAACCGCCAATACCTCGGGCACGATTACTTCACCGACGTCATCACGTTCGATTACAGCGACCGCAAAGACGCACGGATCGTCTCGGGCGACATCTTCATCGACGTCGAGACCGTTGCCGACAACGCCCGCCAGTACGGCGCGACGACCTTGCAGGAGATGCGCAGGGTAGTGGTCCACGGGGTGCTGCACCTCTGCGGGCAGGGCGACAAAACGCCCCGCACCAATGCACAGATGCACCGAAAGGAGGACAAATACCTGAAATTCTGGGAGGACCCCCGGCAGTGACCGCGATGAAACACGCCCGATTTATCGCAGCGACCGTCCTCGCGGCTCTCCTGCTGGCCGGATGTACGGGCCGCCGCACGGCCGGAGACGCCGCAGACAAGGCTTCCGCCGGCGACGGCACGTCCGAAACCGCAGTTTCCACGCCGGAGCCGACAGGAGAGGAGACGCCGGCAGGGGAGAGGTCTCCGCTCGCCGCATCCCGTACCTGGACCGGCAGCGACGGCAGCAGCAAACGGTGGGGACCCTTCGCGGAGAACGACACGACGTTTCTCTTCGTCCACGAGTACCTTATCGGCAGCGACACGAACCGCTATAAGGTCTTTATCCGAAAAGGTCCGCAGCCGAACGACATTCCCAATTTTGCAAGCCTTTCGCCGCAGAACGAGTCGGCATGGAAGGATTTCACCGACCTGCTGCACACGCTCAAGAAACGCCGTCCCGGGCCGCTTGCACACCATGCGGCGCTGGCCGGACTTCCGCACAGCTGGACGCCGGTCCGCTCTTTCCGGGGGAGCTACTACGTAAACTGTTTCAATCCCTATCCGGTGTGGATTTCGGATTCGCTTTTCGTCCGTCAGACAATGGACGGCCCGCGGCCCTCACGCATCAGTGCGGCGGAACGCATCGCCCCGACGCATTACCGCCTCCGGACAACGGCCGGAGACGACGGCATCGACCGGGTGGACATATACCTCGTGGACACCGTGTGCAGGATGGCTGTGTTCGCCTTCAGCAATGACCGGAAAACAGAACGGTTTCAGTCGCTTTATGTTCCCTTTGAAACGGGACTTGAGATGGATATGATCGACTTTCACTCGCTGGAACTGCCCGACGAGAGCGAGGTGGAGTGGGACGAAACCGACTTCGAAGCGTTGATTTCCGGAGCCGTACCACTCCGGGAGACAGATCCGAAAACAGACAAAACGAATAACGAATGACACTCGATTACGACATTATCGTCATCGGCGGAGGACACGCCGGATGCGAAGCCGCCTCGGCCGCCGCACGGCTCGGCTCGCGCACGCTGCTGCTCACGATGGACATGGCCAAACTGGCTGCCATGTCGTGCAACCCGGCAGTCGGAGGAGTAGCCAAAGGTCAGATTGTCAGAGAGATAGACGCATTAGGCGGCCAAATGGGCCGTATCACCGACCTCACGACCATTCAGTTCCGGATGCTCAACCGGTCGAAGGGTGCGGCAATGTGGAGTCCCCGGGCGCAATGCGACAAAACCCGTTTTTCGGAGGAGTGGCGTCGCACGCTCGAAAACACCTGGAACCTCTATATCTGGCAGGACGCCGCGACCGAACTGCTGTTCGCCCCGGCTCCGGAAACAAACGCGGCGCCGTCGGACAATCTGCCCGACGAAACCACAACGTCGTTCAATTCCGCGCCCGGCACGATTTCTTCGGCAGCCGAATCGGATGCGGATTCAGATCCGACACTCCGAAATGCACCGTCGGCCGCCGGAAAACTCGCCATCCGGGGCGTTCGGACCCGCATGGGCGTCGAATTTTCCTGCCGGAAAGTCATACTCACCTCCGGCACATTCCTCGGAGGAGTGATGCACTGCGGAGCCTCGCACGCCGAGGGCGGCAGGGCGGGAGACGCCGCTTCGCACGGCATTACGGAGAGTCTCCGGGCCATCGGTTTCGAGACCGGACGCATGAAGACCGGAACCCCGGCGCGCCTCGACGCCCGGACCATTGATTTCGAAATCCTCGAACCGCAATACGGCGACGAAAACCCCGCCAAATTCTCCTTTTCACCCGAAACGCAACCGGTCAAAGAGCAGCTTCCCTGCTTTCTGGTCTACACTTCGAAAGAGGTTCACGACATCCTCCGCACCGGATTCGACCGGTCGCCGCTGTTCAACGGCACGATCTGCGGCATCGGTCCGCGCTACTGCCCGTCGATCGAGGACAAACTCCGCACCTTTGCCGACAAAGACCTGCACCAGCTCTTCCTGGAACCCGAAGGCAGTTCGACCAATGAATATTACCTGAACGGCTTTTCGTCGTCTCTGCCCTGGGAAGTTCAATGGAAAGCCCTGCACAAAATCCGCGGATTCGAGGATCTGCACATTTTCCGGCCCGGATACGCCATCGAATACGACTATTTTCCGCCTACACAGTTGCACCATTCACTCGAAACGAAACTGGTTTCGGGTCTTTACTTCGCCGGGCAGGTCAACGGTACGACAGGATATGAGGAAGCGGCGGCGCAGGGCCTGATAGCGGGCATCAATGCCCACCGGGCAATGAAAGGGGAGAGTCCGGTCGTTCTGAAACGCGACGAAGCCTATATCGGCGTACTGATCGACGACCTGGTGACCAAAGGCGTCGACGAACCCTATCGCATGTTCACCTCCCGGGCCGAATACCGCATTCTGCTCCGGCAGGACAACGCCGACATCCGTTTGACTCCGCTGGGGTACAAAATAGGTCTGATTTCGCAAAAACAATACGATCATTTCACCAAAAAAAACACACTCGTAGAATCGCTTATTTCATTCGCCCGCGAACAGAGTGTCAAAGCAGCCGAAATTAACGACTATTTAAAATCGGTCGATTCAGAGCCTTTATCGCAGGGAAGAAAGCTTTACGACATTCTGATGCGCAATAACGTCACATTCGATTCGCTGCAAAACGCACTGCCCAAACTGCGGAAATTCATCGCGGCAAACGAAATAACTCCCGAAGCGATCGAAGAGGCGGAAATCCAAATCAAGTATAAAGGATATATCGAACGCGAAAAATTCATCGCAGAGAAATTGCGACGCCTCGAAAACATCCGAATTCCGGAAAATTTCGATTTTCATTCAATGAATGCTCTGACCATCGAGGCCCGGCAGAAACTCTCGCGCATCCGACCCGAAACGATCGGTCAGGCATCACGAATTCCCGGAGTTTCACCTGCCGACGTCAATGTATTGCTTGTAAAATTCGGGCGATAGAGTATAATGTTCCACGTGGAACAAACACAAGAAAACACACCGGATACCCACACAAAACAACTAATATTAAAAAGCCACTCCCGAAGGAGTGGCTTTTTAATATCAATATTTCGCTATTTTACAGCACAACCGTACACCAGTCGTATTTATCCTCCGCACGACCATACTGAATATCCTGCAAGCGCGTATAGAGTTCCATGCAGTTCTTTCCTACCTCGTCGCCGTAATCATACGATTTTTCGGTCTGCATATCGTAAATATATCCGATAGGGGAGATAACCGCTGCCGTTCCGCAGGCGCCGCACTCCTCGAAAGATTCCAACTCCTCGACCGGAATATGACGCTCCTCAACAACCAAACCCATATCGCGTGCAATCTGACGAAGGCTCATGTTGGTAATCGACGGCAAAACCGAAGGCGACTTCGGCGTGATATACTTGCCATCCTTGATACCGAAGAAATTGGCAGCTCCGCACTCTTCAATGTATTTATGCTCGGCAGCATCGAGGTACATGATATTCGAATAACCCATTTCATGTCCCTTTTCACCCGACAACAGGCTGGCCGCATAGTTGCCTCCGACCTTCACATCGCCTGTTCCACGTGGAGCAGCGCGGTCCTGCTCCCGGTCGATAGCAACCCGAATCGGTTTGATTCCCGATTTAAAATAGGCTCCGACGGGCGAACAGTAGACGATCAGCAGGGCTTCCCTGGCCGGTTTCACGCCCAATCCGACCGTCGTTCCGAACATCACCGGACGCAGATAGAGCGAAGCTCCCGTACCGTAGGGAGGAACGAAACGCTCGTTGCGCTTGACGACCTCGATGCAGGCATCGACGATCATTTCAATCGAAGGAACCGGCAAGCACAAGCGTTTCGCCGAGGACTGGAGACGCCGCGCATTGTCGGCAACGCGGAAAAGACGCACTTTCCCGTCTACACCGCGGAAGGCCTTGAGACCCTCGAAAAGTTCGATGCCGTAGTGCAGGCATGAAGCCGACATATGCATCTGGATATATTCGTCATCGGTAACCACCATATCGCTCCATTTCCCGTCGGCAAAGGAGTAGCGAACATTGTAATCGGTTTTGCGATAGTCGAAGCCCAAAGCGCTCCAATCTGTATTTTCCATATCCTATGTTTTTAAAAGATTTATCGAAAATTAGCTATATCAACGATCAACCCACAACAGCCCCGTTGTGGGTCGCCTCGCCGGGTTGCAGCAGGCGCAGTTTTCCGGAAGCATCCTCCGCCATCAGAATCATACCGTTCGAAAGAATACCCTTCAGTTCGCGCGGAGCGAGATTCACCAGGACGAGCACCTGCTGTCCGACCAACTCTTCGGGCGTGAAATGTTCGGCGATTCCCGAAACTATCTCGCGTTTGTCGATACCCGTATCAATCGTCAGTTTCAGCAATTTCTTCGTTTTGGCGACTTTTTCGGCCGCCAGAATCGTCGAAACGCGAATATCCATTTTCTGAAAATCATCGAATTGAATCGTATCTTTTTGAGGTTCAACATTTTGAGCAACTTCAGCGGCTTCATTGGCTGCTTTGGTCGCCGCAAGTTTATCCAGCTGACGCTGAATCACGTCGTCCTCGATCTTTTCGAACAGCAGAGCAGGTTCCCCGATGGCGTGTCCCGCCGGAATCAGGTCCATTGCACCGAGGCGTTCCCAGCCGAATTTACCGACAGCCAGCATCCGGAGGATCTTCTCCGCGGAGAAGGGCATGAACGGCTCGATGGCGATGGCCGTGTTGGCCGTGATCTGCAAAGCGATGTTGAGAATCGTCTCCACACGCGCCGGATCGGTCTTCACGACCTTCCACGGTTCGGTGTCGGCCAGGTATTTGTTGCCGATGCGCGCGATGTTCATGGCGTCCTTCAGCGCCTCGCGGAAACGGTAATTTTCGATATTTCCTTCGAGCGAAGCCTTTACGGCGGCAACCTCCGCGATCGACTGACGATCGTAATCGGTCAGTTCACCGCATGCCGGAACCTTGCCGCCGTAGTATTTCTGGGTCAGCACCAGCGCCCGGTTGACGAAATTTCCCAGCACAGCCACCAGTTCGTTGTTGTTGCGGGCCTGGAAATCCTTCCACGTGAAGTCGTTGTCCTTTGTCTCCGGAGCATTGGCGCAGAGCACATAGCGCAGGACATCCTCCTTGCCGGGGAACTCCTCGAGGTACTCGTGCAGCCATACGGCCCAGTTGCGCGAGGTCGAAATCTTGTCGCCTTCGAGGTTCAGGAACTCGTTGGCCGGCACGTTTTCGGGCAGGATATAGTCGCCGTGGGCCTTGAGCATCGACGGGAAGACGATGCAGTGAAAGACGATGTTGTCCTTGCCGATAAAGTGGACCATCTTGGTGTCCTCCGACTTCCAATAACGTTCCCAATCGGGTGTAATGTCCTTTGTAGCAGATATATAACCGATAGGAGCGTCGAACCACACATAGAGCACCTTGCCCTCGGCCCCCTCGACGGGAACCGGGATGCCCCAGTCGAGGTCGCGGCTCACGGCACGCGGCTGAAGACCTCCGTCGAGCCAGCTCTTGCACTGCCCGTAGACGTTCGTTTTCCACTCCTTGTGCCCGTCCAGAATCCATTCGCGGAGGAATTCCTCGTAACGGTCCAGCGGCAGGTACCAGTGTTTCGTCTCCCGCTTCACGGGTACGGAACCCGACACGGCGCTGTGCGGGTCGATCAGTTCGTCGGGCGAAAGGGTAGAGCCGCACTTCTCGCACTGGTCGCCGTAAGCGCGGTCGTTGCCGCACTTGGGACAGGTCCCCACGATATACCGGTCGGCCAGGAAGGTCTGCGCCTCCTCGTCGTAATACTGCATTGATGTCTTTTCGATGAACTTGCCTTCGTCGTAAAGTTTCCGGAAAAAGGCCGACGCCGTCTCGGCGTGGGTCTTGGACGAGGTCCTCGAATAGATGTCGAACGACATGCCCAGCCCCTCGAACGATTTTTTGATCAGCGCGTGGTAACGGTCCACGATCTGCTGGGGCGTCACGCCCTCCTTGCGGGCCTTGATCGTGATGGGTACGCCGTGTTCGTCCGATCCGCAGACCGAAATCACGTCGCGCCCCCGAAGCCGCAGGTAACGCGTATAAATGTCCGAAGGTATGTAAACTCCAGCCAGATGGCCGATATGTACCGGACCGTTCGCATAAGGGAGCGCCGATGTCACGAGGTAGCGTTTGAACTCTTTTGCCATAAATGTAAAATAGATACAGTATTACTAATTTCTGTCAAAATTACTAATTTTTAAGAGAATCGGGAACGAAAAGCACATATTTTGTGAAAGGTTTAAAGAAAAGAAGGCGCACCCGCCGGGCACGCCTTCTCGATCTCACCGGAAAATCCGGCCTTTATTCGAACTGCAATTCGTCGAGCAGCCATCCGGCTCCGGCGAATTTGTCGATAACAAACAGCACGTAACGCACGTCCACGGCAATCGTCCGCTGCAATTCGGGTTCGAACGCCACATCGCCCGACATGGCCTCCCAGTTACCGTCGAATGCCAGTCCCAACAGCGTCCCTTTGGCATTCAGCACCGGGGAACCGGAGTTGCCGCCCGTGATGTCGCAGTCGGCCAGGAACGCCACGGGAAGCTCTCCCCGTTCGTTGGCGTAACGGCCGAAATCCTTCGCCGCATACAACTCCTTGAGGCGGGCGGGAACGGTGAACTCCGTTGGATTCTGCGGATTCTCCTTCTCCATCACGCCCTTGAGCGTCGTATAGTAGTTATAGTGAATGCCGTCTGCCGGATCGTAGGGCAGCACGCGCCCATAGGTCAGACGGAGTGTGAAATTGGCGTCCGAAGCCCAGGCCTTGTTCGGCTGCATGCGCATCAGCCCCGCAATGTAGAGCCGCTGTCCGTCGGCGAATTTCCGCTTCCCGGCCAGCTGCGCCGCCGCCAGTTCCCGCATTTTCGCCGTATAGGATTTGTTCAGCAGCACGGCGGGATCGTTCGAAACGTCCGTTCCGGCGGCGGCCGCAGCCAGCGCCTTCCGCTCGTCGGCGAACACCGAATTGTCGTAGAGATAATCCACATAGGCGTCCGTATCGCCGCCGAACCGCTTGCCGATCACCTCGGCGAACACCGAAGGCAGCTCCTTGCAGTTCTCCCCGACGATCCGGAACATCCGCTTCGCCACGCGCCGGTCGGTCGGCATGTTGTAGTCCTTGTAGAACGCTTTCAGCGCCTCGGTCAGCTCCCCGCCCTTCTTCGAAACGGCCAGGCGCGCCGGTGCGAGAATCTCCACCGAACGGCCTATCGCCTCGCTCAAGTACTGGCTCGAAGCGAAATAGGGGGCCGTCTCCTCCACCGATTCGCGGATCAGGTTCAGAGCGTTCGAATAACCTTCCGTAGGCAGCGTGTTCTTCGCCGCCCAGGCGGTGAAAGCCGCCTCCTGCTCCTGCTTGCGGCCCTTCACGTCGAGCCGGCGGATACCGCGCGACTTGCCGATCGAGTTCTTCCAGTAGTTCGACGACTGGGCGTACTTCGAAGCGTACTGAATGCGGACCTTGGCGCTGGCGGCCATGTCCTCCTTCAGAATGGCCTGCCGCTCGCCGCGGATGAAGATGCGCTGCGGGTTTTCCACTTCGAGCAGACGGTCGATCTCGTAGGAGGTCATGTAACGCTGCGTCGACCCCGGGAAACCCATGATCATCGCGAAATCCCCCTCGTCGTAACCGCCGAGCGAAATCTTCAGGAACTTTTCAGCCTTGTAAGGGCGGTTTTCGAGCGAATAATCCGCCGGCCTGTTGTCCGGTCCGGCATAGACGCGAAAGACCGAGAAATCGCCCGTATGACGCGGCCACATCCAATTGTCGGTGTCGCCGCCGAACTTGCCGATCGATGTGGGAGGCGCACCGACCAGGCGGACGTCCCTGAAGACCTCGATCACGAAGGCGAAATACTGGTTGCCCCCGAAAAAGGACTTGATCTCGACATCCATACCGGGATTCTCCCCGGCGAGGCGTTCCGAAACGGCCTTCACCTGTCCGGCGACCAGCTCTTCCCGCTCCCCGCCGCCGGCGATGTCGGGCACGGCGCCCAGCACGTCCGGCGTCACATCGACGATCCGGCGGATAAAGCGCACCTTGAGTCCCGGAGCCGGCAGCTCTTCGGCGCGCGACATGGCCCAGAAACCGTTCTTGAGGTAGTCGTGCTCCACGGACGAAAGCGACTGGATCGACCCGTAACCGCAGTGGTGATTGGTGAACAGCAGTCCGTCGGGCGAAACGATCTCACCCGTGCATCCGCCGCCGAAAATGACGATGGCGTCCTTGAGCGAAGAGTTGTTCATGCTGTAAATCTCCTCGGCCGAGAGTTTGCATCCGCGGGCCTTCATGTCCTTGCTGTTCATTTTCTGGAGATAGGGCAGCATCCACATGCCCTCGTCCGCCGCCGCCGAGAGCGTGACGCACGCTGCGGCGAGCAGTAAAAAGATTTTCTTCATAAAGTGCATTAAAGATTAATCGTATGTAATCGCTTCAGATTATTTGACATTGATCATATTCAGAATGGACCGCTCCGCCGCCCGGCGCACCTCGTCGTCGAGCACGATCTCGGGCGATTCGTTCTCAAGGCACGCGCAGATGTTCTCCAGCGTCACCATCTTCATATACTTGCAGTTGTTGCATCCGCACGTCTCGTCGTCGGGAGGCGCCGGGATGAACTCTTTTTCCGGATAACGCCTCTTCATCTCGGCGAGGATTCCCGCCTCGGTCACCACGATGAACTCCTGCGCGTCGCTCCGGCCGCAATATTCGAGTATCCCCGCCGTGGAACCCACATAGTCGGCCACTTCGACGATATAGGCCCGGCACTCGGGGTGCACGACGACCTTCGCCGCCGGATGCTCCCGTTTGAGCGTCAGCAGTTTTTCGAGCGAAAACTCCTCGTGGACGTGGCACGCTCCGTCCCACAGCACCATGTTCCGACGCCCGGTGAGCTTCTGGATATAGGAACCCAGATTACGGTCGGGAGCGAAAATCACGGGCTGGTCGGCGGGAATCGACTCCACTACCTTCAGCGCGTTGGACGACGTGCAACAGATGTCGGTCAGCGCCTTCACGCCGACCGTGGTGTTCACATAGGAGACGACCGTGTGACCGGGGTATTTTGCCTTGAAAGCCGCGAATTCCCCGGCGTCGCACGACTCGGCCAGCGAGCACCCCGCCTCGGGACAGGGGATCAGCACCTTCTTTTCGGGGCAGAGGACCTTGGCGGTCTCGGCCATGAAGTGCACTCCGGCGAAGAGGATGATGTCGGCGTCGACCGACTGCGCCCGGACGGAGAGGGCGAGCGAGTCGCCCAGAAAATCGGCGACGGCCTGCACCTCGGGCGTCGTATAGTAGTGCGCCAGGATCACGGCGTTTTTCTCGCGCTTGAGATCCCCGATGCGGCGGCTGAGCTCGGAGGAGTTTTCCACGTTCATTTTTTATTTTTATTCCTTTAATTAATTTAAATAATAAAAAGAAGAATAGATATAATAGCTGTTGATACTGTTGACAAGTGGAAGTGTTATTTTCCAATCAACACTTTTTATTTTTATTGTTTCTTATTTCAAATTTTAATTAATTCAAAATCAAAAGAATATAAAAACAATCGACAATTGTTGAAACAGTTTGTCGACATATCGACAGCCTTTTGTTTTAAACATTCTCTTCCGTTTTCATCCCTTTTCCGGGTATGACAACTTCTTAAAACTATTTTTGGTTTCGGCGAAAAGATTTTTATACCCGTTCTCTTTTTCGAAAAGCAAATTTTTCAGCTTCGACTTTTCATTCTTTTTCATCGGTTATCAACGCGGTTTTCGACAAGTTGTCAACCGTTTTTCATCACTTTACCGACAATCTTTTCGGCGATCCCGCGGTAGTGTTCCTCGACGCGGGAATCAATTCCCGCCGCCGGCGTCCCTGCGTCTGCTCCGTCCATAATCGACTGGATGATAGGTATTTCTCCCAGGAACTCCACCCCGTTTTTTTCGGCGTATGCGCGTGCCCCGCCGCGGCCGAAGATGTAGTAGCGGTTTTCGGGCAGTTCGGCGGGCGTGAACCACGCCATGTTCTCGACGATGCCCGCCACGGGGATGTTGACGTTTTCGTTGCGGAACATCTCCACGCCGCGCACGACGTCGGCCACGGCGATCTGCTGCGGCGTCGAGACAATCACCGCGGCGTCGATTTTCAGTTCGCCGATGATCGACAGATGCACGTCGCCCGTGCCGGGAGGGAGGTCCGTGAGCAGGAAGTCCAGCGTCCCCCACCGGGTCTGGTGGATCATCTGTTTGAGGGCGCTGACAGCCATTGCGCCGCGCCACAGCAGCGCATCGGTGGGTTTGATGAAGAAGCCGATCGACATGAGCTTTACGTCCATTGATTCGGCCGGGACGATGTGGTCCACCCCGTCCTCGGCGACGGCTTCGGGCACGTACCCTTCCACGCCGAACATTTTGGGCTGCGACGGTCCGTAGATGTCCGCATCGAGGACGCCGACGCGGAAACCCATGTTCCGCAGGGCGATGGCCAGGTTGGCCGTGACGGTGGACTTGCCTACCCCACCCTTGCCCGAGGCGACGGCGATTACCCTGGCGATGCCGCCCGTGGTGGTCTTCAATTTGGGTTCGGGACGCGGAGCCGCCCCGCCCTCCTTGATCACGACGAGCACCTCCGCGCCCGGAAACGCCTCGCGCAAAAGCGATTCGGCCTGGTTCTTGATCTTCACGGCGAACGGGTCGCGGGCCTTGGCGAAGCGCAGCACGACGGTGACTTTGCCTTCGGCGGACGCCGTATGTTCGATGAATCCGCTCGAAACGATGTCCTGTCCGGTTTCCGGGTGGACGACCGATGCGAGCAGGCGTTTGATTTTTTCTTCCATTGTCGTATTCAGTTTCTTTTCGGCAAAAATATGAAAAAGCGGAACGGGCTTAAAACCGAATCGCATGGGGTTCGGTAAAACGCTCCGGCAGATAAAAGTGTCGTTACGCCACCAAAGATAACGTATATTTTGGAGAATATATATAGTATGTCTAATTATTTTATCGAAAAACGATAAATTTTATTTGTTTTTCGTATAAAATCGCTATATTTGCGACAACATACGGAAGAAGACAACAATAAAATAGAGCGAACTATGAATTTTATCAAGACTTTTCTGGCAGGGCTTCTCGCGGTCGTCGTGGGGACGTTCCTGGTGTTTTTCCTTTGGATTTTCATTTTGCTGGGCATTGCCGGCTCGATGGAGAAAAGTGTGGCGGTGCATCCCGAGTCGATCCTGAAGATCGACTTCTCGGAGGTGCTGACCGACGCCCCGTCGTCCGATCCGCTGGCGGGTCTCGACCTGATGACGCTCCAGACCCAGCGGCAGCTTCCGCTCCTGAAGGCGCTCCGCGCCCTCGAAGCCGCGCGTGACGACGACCGCATCAAGGGCATCTACCTGCGGATGAACGGCACGGGGGGCGTAACCGGTTCGGCGATCCTGGAGGAGCTGCGCGAGGCGCTCGTGGAGTTCAAGCAGAGCGGCAAATTCATCGTCGCCTACAACGAAACCTATTCGCAGGGCGGCTATTACCTGGCTTCGGTCGCCGACAAGATCTACATGCAGCCCGAGGGCATGATGGAGTGGGCCGGACTGTCGATGAACCTGATGTTCTACAAGGGGCTGCTGGACAAACTCGACCTCAAGGCCGAAGTGTTCCGCCCCACGGCCTGCAAATACAAGAGCGCCGTCGAACCTTATATCTATGACAAGATGTCCGACGCCAACCGCGAACAGATGCAGCAGCTCGTCAGCTCGATGTGGGGCGTCATCGCCGAAAGCGTCGCCGAGGCGCGCGGCATCGAACTGAAGACGCTGAACGAAATGGCCGACAGACTGGAGGTGGCGCTTCCCGGCGAGGCGCTTGAAAAAGGGCTTGTCGACAGTCTGATCTACGAGGACCAGATGGAGGATGTCTTTGCCGAACTGGGCGTTTCCGACGATTACGACTTCGTCACGCTGGGCGACTACGCCGCGCAGGTGGGCGCCGACCTGAAAAACATCTCCGCCGACCAGGTGGCCGTCGTCTATGCCGACGGTCAGATCGTCGACGGCGAGGGGTACGGCAAGGAGATTTACGGCAATACGCTGGCCGCGAAGATCGCCGGCGTGCGCGACAACGAGAAGGTGAAGGCCGTCGTGCTGCGCGTCAACTCCCCCGGCGGAAGCGCGCTGGCATCGGACGTCATCTGGCGCGAGATCGAACTGCTGCGTGCCGAGAAACCCGTCATCGTGTCGATGGGCTCCTATGCAGCCAGCGGCGGTTATTACATCTCCTGCCCTGCCGATGCGATCGTGGCCGACAAGATGACCCTCACAGGTTCGATTGGCGTGTTCGGCATGTTCCTCGATACGCGCGACGCCCTGAAAAACAAACTGGGCATCACCGTCGACGGCGTGAAGAGCAACGCTTCGGCCGATTTCGCGGCCACGTCGCCGCTGACGCCCTTGCAGCGGGCGATGATCATGCGCGGTGTCGACCGGGTTTACACCACCTTCACCAACCATGTGGCCGAGGGGCGCAATCTTCCGATCGGGAAGGTGCTCGACATCGCCGGCGGCCGTGTCTGGTTGGGTAAGGATGCGCTGGAAGTCGGCCTGATCGACACCTACGGCGGATTGAAAACGGCCATTGCGCTGGCCGTAGACAAGGCGGAACTGGGCGACGGCTACCGGGTCGTCGAAGTGAAGGAGGAGCCGACGGGTTTCGCTGCGATCATCGCTTCGCTGAACGTGAGCGTCCGCGAAGCTTTCGCCCGTTCGGAACTGGGACTGATGATGAAAGAGTACAACACCGTGCGCGAGGCCCTGAACCAGCAGGGCGTCCTGATGTACTCGCCCTGGAAGGTCGAAGTGCGTTGATCCGCACGTATCGTGAAAAAGAGGCGTCTCCGGATGAAGGGGGCGCCTCTTTTCAGTTCGTCGTATCCGGCGTGAGCGGCGAGGTTTTGAACCGGCTGCGGTAGTCGCTGGGCGTGGTTCCGAGGTGGGCGCGGAACAGATGGTTGAAATTCGAGACGTTGGTGAATCCGCAGCGGGGGCCTATTTCCGAAATGGGGAGCTGCGTCTCGACGATGAGCTGCGCGGCCCGGTTGATGCGGAAGCTGTTGATGTATTCCCACAGGTTCTGGTGCGTGCGGCGTTTGAAGTAGCGGCACACCGACGACGGGGACATGTCCACCGAACGGCCGATCTCCTCCAGCGAGAGTTTGCGGGAATAGCTCTCCTCCACGAACCGGACGATTCGGCGCACCCGGTCGTCCTGGTAGGAACCGTCGTGACGCGAACCGATCTGCTGCACCTCGTCGGGCGGCGCTGTGGCAAGGTCGTTGAGGATGCTGAAAAAGAGCGAGACGGCTTCGAAGCCGTCGAGTTTGGGCAGCGATATCATCCGTTCGAGCACGGTGTCGATCGTTTTCGGGGCGAATCGCAGTCCGGCCGCAGGGCGGAGCAGCATTTCGCGGATGGGACGCATGTGTTCGAGCGAGAGGAACTTCCAGTCGGGCATCTCGCGGCTGAACATGACCGTGGCGGTTTCGCACTTGGCGTCGGCATACGCCGCGTCGCGCTTGAAACGGTGCGGGGTTCCGGGATTGATGAGCACGAGGTCCTTTTCGGTGAAATCTTCGACCGCGTCGTCCATGATGCGCTGGCCGCGCACGTGGAGCGTCAGGCAGAGCATGTAATCTTCGTGGTAATGGAGCGGAGGATCGGTCTGCTTGTCGGGCCAGTAGTGGGTCACGAATAAATTGTTGCTGCCCATAGGAGTAATATCGGCGAGAATCTGCTTCATAGTTGGGCAAATATAACTAATTTTAAAGAGAAACGTCCGATCGGGGTGAATATTTTGCGCTTTACATTATCTTTGCAATATGGCAGTTATCAGATTGACTAAAGAATTTTCGTTCGAGGCGGCTCATGCGCTCGACGGATACGACGGTCCGTGCCGCGAGATTCACGGGCACTCCTACCGTCTGTTTGTAACGGTTAAGGGTACTCCGGCCGAAGATGCGTCCAACCCGAAATGCGGCATGGTGCTGGATTTCGGCGTACTGAAACGGATCGTCAGCGAGGAGATCGTCTCGCATTTCGACCATGCGCTGGTGCTGCGCGCCTCGGAATCCGGGGAGGAATTTTTCCGCGTGCTCGCCGAACGCTTCGGCAATGTGGTTACGGTGGGCTACCAGCCGACGTGCGAGAACATGCTCGGCGATTTCGCCGCCCGCATCGCCGCGCGCCTTCCCGAAGGCGTCGCGCTCCACTCGCTGCGCCTGCACGAGACGGCGACATCGTTCGCCGAGTGGTTCGCCGAGGACAATATGTAAGAAGACAAGCAGGGATTCCGGATGCGGCGGGTTTGTGAAAATGGCCGCAGCGGGGAAAAGGTGACTCTAATTGACGCAACTTATCTGATATGAAAAAACTCTTTCTGGTCGACGCCTATGCGTTGATTTTCAAGTATTACTATGCCTTTTTGGGCCGTCCGATGCGTAACCGCGAGGGGATGAACACCTCCGTGGTGTTCGGCTTCGTGAAGTTCCTGCGCGACATTCAGAAACGCGAAAGGCCCGATCTGTTGGGCGTGGCGTTCGATCCCAAGGGCGGCAGCTTCCGCCGCGACATCTTTCCGGAATACAAGGCCAACCGTTCCGAAACCCCCGAGGACATCCTGCTTTCGATACCCTACGTGAAACGGGTGCTCGACGCGATGTGCATTCCGATTCTCGAAGTGGCGGGTTACGAGGCCGACGACGTGATCGGAACCCTTTCGCAGAAGGGTGTCGAAGCCGGTTACGACGTCTATATGGTGACGCCCGACAAGGATTACGGCCAGCTGGTGCGCGACAACTGCCGCATCTACAAACAGCGGGGCGCCGAGGGCAGCATCGAGATCGTCGACCGCGAGGCCATCCGCGAGAAGTACGGCATCGACGACCCGCAGCTGGTGCGCGACATCCTTGCGCTGTGGGGCGATGCCTCGGACAATATTCCCGGCGTCCCGGGCATCGGCGAGAAGATCGCCTGCAAACTGGTCCGGGAGTGGGGAACCGTGGAAAACATCCTCGATAACGTCTCTAAAATCAAGGGTAAACAAGGTGAGAAGATCGCCGGGTGGGCCGACAACCTGCGGCTGGCCAAGCGCCTGACGACCATCTGCCTCGACGTGCCGATCCCTTTCCGCGAGGAGGACCTCACGGTTTGCGACCCGCATATCGACCAGCTGCGCGGGATCTTCGCCGAATTGGATTTCAAGGCTTTTATGAACGATCTGACGAACCTCGCACCCGCCGAGCCGCTTCCCGAAGGTCCGCGCCAGGAGGCGCAGACCCAGCTGGCGGAGATGGCCGCGCTGGCGGGACAGGGCAATCTGTTCGGCGACCCCGTCGTGCCGCTTCCTGCGGCGCAGGAGGTTCCTGTGGCCGAACTTCAGGCCGAAGCCGAGGCGATGCAGTTCCGGACGGCCCAGACGACGCCCCACGAGTACACGCTTGTGGAAACTGCCGCGCAGCTGCGCGAGGTGGTCGCCGCGGTCGGCAGATACCCCGAATTCTGTTTCGACACCGAGACCACGGGTTTCGACATCTTCAACGACCGCATCGTCGGGCTGTCGCTCGCCGTGGAACCGTTCAAAGCGTGGTACGTGCCTTTCCTGGAGAAGGATACGCCCGAGTATGCGGAGATCGTGCGGCCGCTGTTCGAGGATGAGAAGATCGCCAAGATCGGGCAGAACATCAAGTTCGACCTGATGGTGCTGCGCCGGCTGGGCATCACGATCCGGGGCCGCATGTACGACACGATGATCCTCCACTACCTGCTCGATCCCGAGTCGCGCCACAACATGAACGCCCTTGCGGAGAAATACCTCAATTACAAGCCCATCGAGATCGAAACGCTCATCGGCAAAGGCTCGAAGCAGCTGACGATGGACCTTGTGAACGTCGAACGCGTCAAGGAGTACGCCGCCGAGGATGCCGATGTGACGCTGCAACTCAAGCAGGCGCTCTACCCCATGATCGAGCAGATCGGCCTCCAGCACCTCTATTTCGAGATCGAGGAGCCGATGATCGCCGTGCTGGCCGACATCGAGATGGCGGGCGTGAGGATCGACTCCGAAGCGCTGGCGGTCTATGCCGTCGAGTTGAACCGCAAACTCGCGGAACTGGAGGCGGCGATCCGCACCGAGGCGGGCGAACCGAACCTGAACATCAACTCCGCGCGCCAGCTGGGCGAGGTGCTTTTCGGGAAAATGCGCATTGCCGAGAAGCCCAAGATGACCAAGACCAAGCAGTTCTGCACCGACGAGGACTACCTCCAGTCGTTCGCCCGCAAACACCGGATCGTCGATCTGATCCTCGAATACCGGGGCGTGAAGAAATTGCTTTCGACCTATGTCGAGGCGCTGCCCCAGCTGGTCAACCGCTCGACGGGGCGCATCCACACCTCGTTCAACCAGGCCGTGACGGCCACGGGACGCCTTTCGTCGACGAATCCCAATTTGCAGAACATCCCCGTCCGCGACGACATGGGCCGCCGCATCCGCAAGGCGTTCATCCCCTCGGACGACGATCACCTGCTGCTTTCGGCCGATTACAGCCAGGTCGAACTGCGGCTGATGGCCCACCTTTCGGGCGACGAGTCGTTGATCGCGGCCTTCGAGCACGGCGAGGACATCCATGCCGCCACGGCCGCCAAGCTCTTCAACAAAACGCTCGACGAGGTGACCTCCGAAGAACGCCGCCGGGCCAAGACGGCCAATTTCGGCATCATCTACGGCATTTCGGCCTTCGGGCTGAGCCAGCGGCTCGAAATTCCGCGCAAGGAGGCCAAGGAGATCATCGACGGCTATTTCGCCTCCTACCCCGGGGTCAAGAAGTATATGGACAACGTGGTCGAGAAGGCCAAGGAGGAGGGTTTCGTCTCGACGATTTTCGGCCGCCGCCGCTACCTCAACGACATCGCGTCGCACAACGCCATCGCCCGCGGCCTTGCCGAGCGCAACGCCGTGAACGCCCCGATTCAGGGTTCTGCGGCCGACATTATGAAGATCGCCATGATCAACGTTCACCGGCGTTTCGCCGCCGAAGGCATCCGCTCGCGGGTGATCCTGCAAGTGCACGACGAACTGGTGGTCGACATGCTCCGCTCGGAGCAGGAGCGTGTCACGGCGATCGTCACCGAGTGCATGGAGTCCGCCGCGCAGCTCAAGGTCCGGCTGATCGCCGACGCCGGCGTGGGCGGCAACTGGCTGGAAGCGCATTGATTGTGGAAAAGTCACAACCGATGCGCCTTGCGCCTCCATTTCGACAAAACCTCTGAACCTCCCTTTGAAAAGGGAGGCTTTCGGGAATAACTGTTTACAGCCATGATTGAATCACCCTATCAACCTTCGCCCGACCGTTACGACGACGGTATGATCTACCGGCGCGCCGGGCGCAGCGGCGTGCTGCTGCCGGCCTTTTCGCTGGGTATGTGGCACAATTTCGGCAGCGGGCAGGCCTTCTCCAACGTGCAGCGGATGGCCCATTACGCCTTCGACCGCGGAATCACCCATTTCGACCTTGCGAACAACTATGGGCCGGCGTACGGCACGGCCGAGGAGAATTTCGGCCGTCTGATGGAACGCTCGTTCCGCCCCTACCGCGACGAAATGTTCATCGCGACCAAAGCGGGTTACGACATGTGGCCGGGACCCTACGGCAACTGGGGATCGCGCAAATACCTCACGGCGAGCCTCGACCAGAGCCTGCGCCGCATGAAACTCGATTACGTCGACATCTTCTATTCCCACCGCCACGACCCCGAGACGCCCCTTGAGGAGACCCTCCAGGCATTGGTCGACATCGTCCGCCGGGGCAAGGCGCTCTACGTCGGATTGTCGCGCTACCCGCTCGAAGCGGCGCGTTTCGCCTTCCGCTACCTCGCCGAACGCGACGTTCCGTGCCTGCTTTTTCAGGACCGGTACAATATCTTCAGCCGCCAGCCCGAAACTTCGGGCGTGCTGTCGCTTTCCGCCGCGTCGGGTTCGGGCTTCGTCGCCTTTTCGCCGTTGGCGCAGGGACTGCTGACGGGTCGTTACCTCGACGGCATTCCGCAGGATTCGCGCATGGCGGCGGGTCGTTCGTTGCAGCGCGAGGTGCTGACCGACGCGATGCTGGAACGTCTCCGCGCCCTGAACGACATCGCCCGGCAGCGCGGCCAAACGCTGGCCGAAATGGCGCTGGCATGGCTTCTGCGCGACAAACGCGTTACGTCGGTAATCGTCGGGGCCAGCTCCGCGGCGCAGATCGAAGACAACCTGCGGGCGTTGGAAAACGCCTCCTTCTCCGACGACGAGCTGGCGCGCATTGATGCCCTTTCGCGGGAATGACCCTCTTCCGAAGCCGAAAAAAAAGACCCGATTTCCTGCGAAATCGGGTCTTTCGTGTCATGGGAAGGCGCTGCCGCTTCTGGCCGATGTAGAAAAGGCGGGGATGCGGGCGGCCGCCAGGGCGAAATAGTTTTCGGTCCTGCAAGATAGGTTTTTAAACCGGAACCGTCAAATCCGGACGCATGAAAACGCCGAACCCTGCAACGGGTCCGGCGTTCCGGTGAGGCGTCACCCAACGGGCGTCAGAAGGAGATACCGACGCGGATGCCGAAATTGTTGATGTTGTCCATCGAGTAAGTCAGCACGTCGCCGCTGTTGGTCGAGTAGCTGTAATAGAGCGCTACGTGGAACCCCAGCCGGTAGTCGGGCCTCGGGAATATCGACACGCCGATTTCGGGCGAGAGGTAGAATCCCCAGGTGTCGGTGTACTGCTTGATGATGTAGTAGTACGATGACATTTCGGCGTAGTTGGCGCCCAGCTTCAGACCCGCATATGGCTGGAATACGCTGTCGGTAAGCCAGTTGTATCGTCCCGTGACACCGAACGGCAGCTGGAACAGCGCGTGTTTCTGGTTGGTCGTCAGCGCCGATCCGTTGCCCAGATCGAGCGTCTGGCGCGAAATGCTCTGGAGGTTGGTCTGGTAGGAGATGAACGGACCGACGGTGATGGCCGGCGTGACGAAGTATCCGCCTTCGAAGTTCATGCCCCAGCCCGAGGCCTTGTCGGCGAAACCGGCGCCCAGAGGCACGCCTACCTGCCAGTCGATGTTGATGTAGGTGTTGGGGAATACCTGCGCTTTGCCCGGCATGGCCGCAGCGAGCATCAAGGCGCAGAAAGCGATGGTTTTGAGGTATTTCGATGTTTTCATAATCGGACGATTTTTTGCTGTTAAACTATTTGGCCAGGTAAGGCGACTGTTCGAATGCCTGCTCGACGGCGGCGATCGTGCGCTGCTGGTTGAGGTCGGCGTCGGAGGTCAGCAGGCCGCCGATGAAGCTGTCCCATACGATAGGCAGTTTCTTGCCGCTCTCCTGGTCGGCCTGGAGGTCCAGCATTTCCATCAGCAGCGAACCGGCCGTGTACCCGTAGTAAACGCTGTAAGGATAGTGCCATCCCACCCAGTCGCCCCAGTAGCCGGGAGCCCAGTAGTAGGGATAGTACCACCACCAGTAGGGATAGTCGTAGCCTACGAAGTAGGTCACTTTGCGGACGTAGCTGAGCTGGATGCCCACGCTGGCGGCGTCTTTGTCCTCGGTGCGCGTGTAGCCCGCATCGTCGAGTTTGCCGACCACCGTGCCGATGATCGCCATGGCGTCGGCGTCTTTCCAGTATTCGGTTTTGTCGCTGTTCCCGATGATCAGGATACTGTCGGGAATGTAGTAGGTGTCGATCGCGGCGAAGTCGGTGCCGGTATCGTGGGCGGTGTAGACCAGATAATCCCGGTGAAGGTCCGATGTCGAAGGCTCCTTCTGACACGCGCAGAACGCAACTGCAATGAGTGCGAACGCAAAGTAACGTAATTTTTTGACGTTCATGGTTGTTTAATTTTTTTGGTTTGCTGTCCCGACCATCGTTTCAAATTCCGTTCCCCGCGCGCGGGTTTCCCGGCGCAGGGCCCGAATCGCGTATAAAGAAGCCGTTTTCATGACACGGAGAACCCGATCCCCGCGTAAACGGCACACTGATAGCCGGTTGTCAAAACCGGTCCAGATCTGACAACCCGTATGAAACAGCCACTATGAAAGAATCCCCGCCGCAAATGGGCGATCCGTAAGAAATCCGGTCAGAGGCCGATGCGCCGAACCCGGTTTTCGAAATCGCTGCGCGAGCCGAGCGCCGAATTGCGGAGTTTGGTGCGATAGGTATAAACCGTTGCCGAAGCGCAGTTCAGAAAACTGGCGATGCAACCGCTGTCGGTGATCCCCAGCCGCATGACGGCCAGGATGCGCAGTTCGGTCGAAAGAGCCCCGTCCGAACGCACCGGAAAACGCGCCGGCTCTTCGAGCAACTCGTTGACCCGCTCTACGAAGTCGGGGAAGATGCCGAGGAACGTTTCGTCGAAGATGCGGTAGAAGTCGCGGTAATTGCGGTCCACATCCGAAGGCGACCGCAGTTTGCGCATCAGGGCCTCCGTACCGTCGGTTTTGGCGGTTTTTCGCAATTCCATCCGGTATTCGTCGACCCGGCCGATGTAATGCGTGGCGAGCTGCATGTAGCGGAACACATAACTGTCTTTGATCTTGTTGGCATCGCGCAGATGGTCGTTCACGATCCGGAACTGTTCGTTGCGTTCGTGAAGCCGCCTGTTGACTTCGTAAATCAGGGAGGTGTTGCGCCTCAGCCGCCGGTGCTGGCGCTGCGTGTGGAACAGCAGCAGGGCTATGATCACCAGCAGAAGCAGGAAAACGCTGACCATGACCGTCAGGATGCGGCTGCGGGAGTTGATGCTGTAAACCACGGCCTGATTGATGATCATCTCGGCCTGGCTCGAATGGAAGATGCGCGTGTTGTAGTTGCACGAAAGCATATCGGCGACCGTGCACTGAATGTAGCGGGCCGCACGCTCCATGTCCTTCTCCTCGAACATCATCAGCGCCAGTTCGTACAGGGAGAGGTACTCCCGGACGGGGGTTCGCAGGTCGTTCACCGCGGCGCGGGCGAGCCAGTATTTGCGCTGCTCGCGGTCGCCGAGGGTTTCGTATACGTTGGCTATGTTGTACGCCACGCGGGCCAGTGTCCGCGAACTCTGCCGGGGGTTGTAAAGCGGCAGCAGCACATCGAGCGCCTCGTCGCAACGCTGCTGCGACAGCAGGTCGATGGCCCGCAGCCGCTGGCGTGTGACGTACGAGTGTCCGTCGAAGCCGATGCGCACGCGCCGTATCCGGGCGAGTGTGTCGGCATAGGCCCTGCTGCGGGATTCGGAGGTGTTCTGCGAGGCGAGACGCCCGTAGACGACCATCTGCTGAGTGTAGTAGTTCGCACGCATCCGCTTGGTGATGCCTGCGGTATCGAGCGACCGAATCCGGTCGTAAGCGTCTTCGATGTTGTTGCGGCCGATCAGGACGGATATGTCGCAGGTGGTGGACAGAAACTTCATGTCCCGGCGGCCCGTGTGCTCGGCAAGGTCGTACATCAGGGCGACGTAACGGGCCGCCGTGTCGATGTTGTAAGTGATATAGGAATCGAACAGCCGATTGGCCGTCCTCCACCGCATCGTGTCGTCGGACGCGGTGCATAGTTCCCTCCGCAGCGAGTCTACTCGCCGTTCGAAACGTACCGCATAGAGGCCCTTACTTTCGATGACCTGATCCAACTGGTCGAGTATCTGTTCGTTATCACTCTCATGACAGGCACAAAGCAGAACCATACAGATCACAAAAACGAGGGGGGGGGGAGAACATGATCAACTTTTTCATCGGGACGCTTGTTCAAATATACAAATTTACAAAAAAAGACGAATCCCGCACCGTTTTCCGGCGGAGATTCGTCGCACGTTCCGGTCTTCGGCGGCCGGATCAACCGATGATTTCGATCTTCACCTCCCGGCGGATGTCAGCCGCGGGGACCTCTATCACATGGCATTTCAGCTTTTCATCGAACACAGGCTTCACGCTGCGGCCGCCGACCTTCGCTCTTTCGATCTTCCCGGCGGCGGGGAGCTGAAGCCGGTAGGCGCGTTTGACGACCTGACCTTCGTAAGAGCCTGCGGTGGGACGTACCGTTACGGTCGTCACCCGCCCCGTCCGGCGGTAATTGAGCTGCGTGGTCGCATACGCGCCCTGTTCGTAATCGCGGGTCACTCCGTCGTCCTCGTAGAGCGTATAGGTGTTGTCGGCATCGCCGGCCGAGGGGTAGACGCGCATGACGAGCGTCGTGAGCGGCGTCGAGGCCGGCCGCGGCGTATAGGGCTGCATGGGCAGCACCCAGCCTCCCCGGACGTAGAGCGGAAACTCTTCGAGCGGCTTGGATATTTCGCACTCCCGGCCGCCGTCGAAGCGTTCGTGGGTGAAGAAGTCGTACCAGACATCCTCTCCGGGGAACCACACCCGCTGCGAAGCGACCTTGTCGGGGCCCGTGCCGGGCGAGGCGATGGGAGCGGCGAGCAGCAGGTCCCCGAAAAGGAACTCCTGCTCGTTGCAGTACGCGCGTTCGTCGCCGCCGTATTCGATATACATCGGGCGGTTCAGCGGCACCATCGTCGAATGGGTCTGCCAGACGCTGCTGTAAACGTAGGGCATCAGCTCCGAGCGCATGTGGTACATGCGGCGCATGGCGGCGGTTTCGCGTTCGCCGCTGATCCACGGACGGCGGTCGAGCCGCGCATCCTTGGTCGAGTGCACGCGCAGGGCGGCCGACAAGGCTCCGAACTGCGTCCAGCGCACGGTAAGTTCGGGATTGGGGTCGCCGCGGAATCCGCCGATGTCGTGCGCCCAGTAGTAGCAGCCCGCATTGCCGCTGGCGGCCGTGAGCTTGACCTCGAAAGCCAGCATCTCCCAGTTGGCCTGCGCGTCGCCCGAGAACTGGATGGGATGGCGGTGGTCGCCCCACCCGGCCCAACGGCTGTAACCCGCGCCGCGCAGTCCTTTCCGCTCCGTTTCGCGGTAGTAAAGTTCGTTGATCCACTGCAACGAGGTGGAACGGTATCCCCGCACCTCGGGATAGAGGTAGTTCTGCTGCCAGTCGAGCCACCAGAAATCGACGCCCATATCCTCGGTGGTGTGATGGGCGTGTTTGAAGAAGGTCTCCATGTATTTGCGGTCGCCCAGGTCGAAAAGGAGCGGTTTGGCCGGATCGGCCCCCATATCCTTCATAAAGGCGCCGTACATCTCCTCGTGGGGACGGATGCCGTCGTGCGGATGGTCGTTGAGCGACACGGTCACGCCGCGGCGGTGCACCTCGGCGATCAGCGCTTCGGGATCGGGAATGCGTTCGCGCTCCCAGGTATAGCCCGTCCAACTGCGGCTGCCGGCATGACCGGTGCCGGTTCGGGCCGTGTAGGTGTGCCAGCCCATGTCGAAGACGAGGTTGTCGAGCGGGAAGTCGTTCTGCTCGTAGCCGTCGATGATCGAGAGGAACTCCTCGGAGGTGTAGTCCCAGTAGCGGCAGTACCAGACGCCGTGGATGTATTTGCGGGTCATCGGAACCCGTCCGCCGATGGCTCCCAGGTCGGCCAGCGCGGCCTTGTAGTCGTTGCCGTAGACGAAGCAGTACTGGTCCTGCACATGGCTGCGGGTGTCGCGCGGGCGGAGCCATCCATCGACCAGCAGGTCGGAGCGTTCGTCGTCGATCACGTACCAGCCGTCGCGGCTCAGCAACCCGTCCTGCATGGGGATTTCACCGGTGACGCGGTCGAGGGTTTCGACCGGACCGCCGAGGTTGTTGCGGAAGATGCAGCGGTTGGTGAACTTCTTTTCCTTGCCGTTGAGCTTGTAGTAGGCCGCGAAGTTGTGCAGTCCGAACGGGAAGCCGTCGTGCTCGTAGACGATACGCAGGGCCTCGGTCGTGATCTCGTAGCGGTCGCCGCCCAGCGCCCGCACCTCGAACCGGTCCGCGGGAAGCAGGTTCGAACGGTCGTAGGCGAAGATCGTGGGATCGTCGATGAATTTGCCGTCGCGGGCGAATTCCAGCCGGAAGAGCGTCGGCGTGATGAGCGTCAGGCGGTTCTCGCCGAAGACGAGCGGATTCCCTGAGGCTGTGCGACGGCCGAAAGTCCGCAGCTCAGCAAGAGCAGAAGTGTCGGGAAAAATTTTTTCATGGATTGAAAAACAGTTGAAAAATTCTCCGCACCGTTCATTCCGACGATGCGGAGAGGGGATTCGATTCTTCGTAATGGGTTCTATTCGTTCCGGATACTCTCGGTATAGACGTTTCCGTAGGGGTCGGACGCCTTTACCGTGACTTCGCTCCACGTCGCGGACGACGGTTCGTAATAGAACATGTGGTCGTTGTTCGTCTCCGGTTCGGCCGTCGGGCGGTGCTCGGGTTTGGTGTCGCCGTACATGAAGTCGTAGGCCCGGCGGTCCATCTCGTATTTCAGGTTCGATCCGGAGGGCAGGGTCGTCCAGGCGGCATCGTCCTCCCGGACCTCGACCGTCCAGGTGGAGTGCCAGTTGAAGATGTTGAAGATCAGCCCGTCGCGGTATTGCTCGGACACCGCCTGCCCGGGACCGTAGAGGTACATCTGGTACTCCTTGGGATAGGCCGTACCCTTATAATACCAGTTTGCGATCCGGTTGCCCTCGATCTCGTAGACCGCATAGCCCCGGGGGCTGCCGTCGTTGCACAGCTCCTCGCCGTTCCAGTAGGCGCCCATCACGGCGCCGAGCGTGTTCTCCTCGATGGTTTCGGAGATCGTCGTGGTGTAGTTGTTGTGCGAGTGTCCCGAAAGGATGCGGACATTGTATCCGTCGAGCAGGGCGTAGAGCTCCCGGTAGTTGGCGATGTGGCTCGTGGGGCGGTTGCGGCGCGAGGTGGCGATATGCACTCCTATGATGATGAGTTTGTCTTTGGGCACGTGTTTCAGGTCCTGTTCCAGCCATGCCATCTGCGCCTCGGTGATTTCGGCGGTGTAGTTGGAAGAGCCGGTGTAGAGCACGTCGTCGAGCACGACGAAGTGGCAGTCGCCGATGTTGTACGAATAATAGGTGGGGCCGAACGCCGCACGGAAACTGTGGTCGGCCTCCGTGTCCATGCCGATGGCCTTGTCGTGGTCGTGGTTGCCGATCACCTGGAAGACGGGTACGCCGATCTTCCGGATCTGCTCCTTGTAGACGCTGTGGAAAGGCATGTTGTCCCACACCAGGTCGCCCAGCGAAATGCCGTAGACCGGTTTGTCCAGCTGCTGTACGTAGGGCACCAGCAGGGGCAGCACCTCTTTTTCGAGCATCACGACCTCGTCGTCGCGGCCGATCTGCACGTCGGCCAGCGCCAGCAGGGTGAACCGCTCCTTTTTGCCGGTGCGTTCGAGCGTGAAACTGCGCTGCACAACGTCGTTGTCGCCCAAGGCGATCTTCTTATAGATCTTCGGCATGCCGTTCTCCACCGGGATCTCGCAGTCGGCGGGCACCGAGACGAACACGAACGGAGTGCTCTTCTTCACGCGCATCTGGTAGACCCCCTGCGCATCGGTGGTCGTTACGGTGAAGCCGTCGCTCACAACCGCGCCTTCGATCGGATTCTTGCCGTCGGTCACGCGGCCCACGAGGTTCATGCCGGGTTCGGGGGCGATGTCAACCTTTTCGTAAAGGCCGCCGAGTATTTGGGCGCCTTCGTCTTCGGAGCAGGCCGTGAACCCTCCGGCGAGCAGGACTATCAGCAGGTATTTGAACAGGTGTTTGATCATTGTTCGGTTTTTTTGTTTGGTTTATGAAAAGGCCGGATTTCTCCCCGGACACCCTCGGGCATCCGGGGAAAAGCGGCGTTCTACTCTTCGGCCGTACCTCCGTACCCCGGATTCTGCTTGATCAGGTTGTTGGCCGATATGGCCGAGTTGGGAATCGGGAAGCGGTTCATGTTCTTGTCATTCGAGGGGGTGTGGTCCCACCACGACTCGGAGGTGAACGCGCCCCAGCGGATCAGATCGGTGCGGCGGCGTCCCTCTCCGAGGAACTCGATCATCCATTCGTCGAGCATGCGGTATTCGTCGAGATTGTCCGCGGTCACGGGATCGGGGTCGTTGCGGTTCTCGAAGTTGCGCGCACGCACCTGATTGATCAGTTCGGCGGCCTCTTTCTTGTGCCCGGCGCGCAGTTCGCATTCGGCCAGCATGTAATAGATCTCCGACAGGCGGATGACCGGACAGTCGGGATTCCAGCGCAGCTGCTTGTCCGCAAGGTTGGGCTGCGGGGATTTCACCAGACGGATGCCCGAATTCTCCTCGCCGTCGGCCATCGTCGAAGTCAGTTCGGCCACCGAGCCGTATTTGCTGCCCACCTCCGAGAAGCGGGCCACCTGATCCACCATGTCGATGACTTTGCCGCTGTACTCTTTCTGTCCCAGGCACACTTTGGTCGGATCGTCGAAGTTGACCTGCTTGCCGACGAGGAACATGCCCTCGTATCGCTTGTTGCCGAGATAGCGGTAGGGCTTCTTGCGCAGGTCCTTGTCGTTGAACTTGCGGTAGGGGCTGCCCAGCTTCCACTGGGTGTAGTAGCTCCCCTGCGGGTTGAGCGAAGGCGTCAGGATGAAGCCGTTGTAACCGGCGGTTTCGATGTCGAAATAGACATAGGACGAATTGTGGTAGAAATACTTGAAATACCAGCTCCACTCGACCTTCGAGTTCTCCGACGGAACGTTCCAGATCGCCTCGTGCGAAGAGTCGTTGTCGAACGTGTGGGGGCCGTACCACGTGTCGTCCAGTTCGTAGACGCCGTAAAGGCCGCCGATGATGTCGCGGCAGATCTGCGCGCATTCGTCGAAGTGTTCCTCGCCGATGTACGCTTCGGCGTTGAAATAGAGCTGGGCCAGCATCGCCGCCGCGGCAGCCTGCTTGATGTAGCCGTCCTCCGGGGCTCCGAGCGAGGATTTCTTCGCCAGGGCGGGAATGGCGTTTTTGAGCAGCGTTTCGACGTGCCGGTAGGTTTCGAGCGCCGTATTGCGGGGGCGCAGACCGTCGTTCACCGAATGGTAAATCGGCATCCCTCCGAAATAGTCGAGACCTTTCATGTAGAAGTAGGCCGTGATGGCGTTCAGCTGGTTGATGTGGTCGGCCTTGACGGCGTCGCTGAGCCCGATGGCGTTGTAATCGACGCTTTCCAGATCGGCTTTGGCCTCCAGAGCCCGCGAAATGCCGCCCGTCGTGCCGTCGTAGGTGTTCACGACGAAACGGTCGTCGGGCGACCAGGTGTGGTAGTGCAGGCGGTAGTACTCTCCGCCGTTGTACCAGTCCGCGCCGCGTTTGGGACAGGTCATTTCGTCGGTCGTCAGTTCCTGGAGGTACCAGCGGTCGGCGCCGATGTACCACTTCCAATGGGTGAAGGGGCGGCACAGCACGGCATAGGTGCTCTCGGGCGAGGTGAAGAACGTGTCGGGGGTCACCTCCGAATAGAACTTCTCGTTGAGATCGCAGGAAGGCGCGGAGAGTGCGGCCGCTCCGGCCAATACGGCTGCTATATGTTTGAATTTCATATTCATCTCTGATTTTGTTTAGAACGTTAATTGCACGCCGAGCGTGAAACGGGTCGTCTGCGGATACATCGACGCCGTGTTGTTCACATACTCGAAACCGGGGTTCAGGCCGTTGATGTCTACCTCGGGGTTGATGCCGTTGTAATCGGTGAATACGGCCACGTCGCGGATCGTCAAGTAGATCTTGGCCGACTGGATGTAGCGCGTCCACCTTTTCAGGTCGAGCGTGTAGCCGAGGTTGATGGCGTCGATTTTGAGGAAGGAGGCGTCGTCGATCCAGTAGTCGCAGAGGATCTTTTCGTCCTTGATGTTGCGGTTGCGCGTATAGGCCGACTTGAGGACGTTGAGCTGCGAATCGTTGGCCAGTCCGTAGTACATGTTGACCTGGCTGAACACGTCGTAATCGAGCCAGCTGCGCAGGAAGACCGACAGGTCCCAGTTCTTGTAGCGGAACGTGTGGTCCCACGAAAGGATCACTTTCGGAATGGCGTTGCCCACGAAGTGCTTGTTTTCGGCGACGAGATTCGACTTGGTGCCGTCCACGGCAGGCACGATCTCGTTGTTCTTGTCGTAGATCATCCATTTGCCGTCCTCGTCGAGTCCGGCATACTTGTAGACGAAGAACTGGCCGATCTCGACGTCGTTTTGCAGGCGCACGGCCGTGCCCGGGTTGCCCGGCGAGGGGAAGGTCACCTGGTCGAGGAAGTAGCCGTCGTCGCCCAGACGCTTGATTTTGCTCTTGTTATGCGACAGGCGCAGGCTGGACGTATAGCGGAAATTCTTGCTGCGGACGATGTCGCCGCCCAATTCGAATTCCCAGCCCTTGTTTTCCAGACTGCCGATGTTCTTCATCACCGTATCGTGCACCATCGGGGGCATCGGGGCGTTGACTTCGTAGAGCATGTCATCGACCTTGCGGTGGTAGATGTCGAACTTGCCCCACAGCCGGTCGTCGAACAGCGAGAAGTCCAGACCGAAATTCAGCTCCGATTTCTCCTCCCATTTGAGGTCGGGGTTGACGTTGCGGACCGAACCGTAGCCGGGCTGCCAGATGCCGTTGGTCGGCCACATGTCGTTGGCCTTGTACATGCGGGTCGTGTAACCGTTTCCGAAGCCGTTGTTGCCCGTGACGCCGTAGCCCAGGCGGACTTTGAGGTCGTTGACCCACCTCACGTCGCGCAGGAACGTCTCGTTCGAGATGCGCCAGCCTCCGGAGAGGGCCCAGAAGTTACCCCAGCGGTTGTTCGCGCCGAATTTCGAGGAACCCTCGCGGCGGAAGCTCGCGCTCACCATGTAGCGGTTCCTGTACGAATAGTTGGCGCGGCCGAACAGCGAGAGCAGCCGTTCGCGCGGGTCCTTGCCCGAGTCCATCGTGGCACGCCCTTCCGAGAGGTACGAACCCACGCCCATATCCCACGGACCGACCCCATCGACCGGGAAGTCGTAGTTCGCCATGTTGAAATCTTCGCCGCCGGCCTGCCAGAAACTATAACCGGCAACCGCGTCGAGCGTATGGTCCTCGCGGAAAACCTTGTGGTAGTTGGCATAGGCTTCGATCGAGACCCGGTTGTCCTTGCTGAACTTGTGCGACGCTCCGCCGCGGCGGCTGTTGTCGATCGACTCCTTGTGGTCGTGCGAAACGTAGGTGTACTGCTGATACTGGCGTTTGTCGATACCCACGGTACCCTGCAACGAAAGACCTTTCATCAGGTTGATTTTCACGGTCGCATCGGCCAGCAGCCACTGGTCCTTGCCGTTGTTCGTGCGCAGCATGATGTCGGCCACGGGGTTGAAGCTCGTTCCCGAGATGCCGTTGCCGACGACGTTGTAGTTCGACGGATTGGCGGGGTCGCGGAGCGGAATGGTCGGGTTGAGCCCGAAAGCCATCTTGAAGATGCCCGACGAGTTGCGGTTGTCGCGCTCGGCCTCGCGGAACTGGGCGTTGGTGCGGATCTCGACCACTCCGTCGAAAAGGTTGAACTTGGCGTTGACGCGGCCCGAGTAGTCCTTGCGGTTGTCGCCGATGACGATGCCTTTCTGGTTCTGCGCCATGAAGGAGGTGTAGACCTGCGCCACGTTCGATCCGCCCGAAATGCTCACCGAATGGCGCTGCGAAAACGGAAGCTCGTTGGTAAGCTCCTTGTACCAGTCGGTGTCGTGACCGTAGTCCTCGCCGAGTCCGTACTCGACGTACTCGCTTGATGAGAGCAGGTCGGGGGTCTTGCGGATGGCCTCGACCGAGAATTCGCCCGTATAACGCGCCGTTACGCGGCCCTGCCGGGCCTGTTTGGTCGTGACGAGGATCACACCGCCGGCGGCGCGCGTGCCGTAGATGGCGCCTGCCGAGGCGTCTTTGAGCACGTCTACCGACTCGATGTCCTCCTGATTGAGCGCGCGCATGTCGCCGCCGGGGATGCCGTCGATGATCACGAGCGGACCTTTGCTGGCGTTGACCGAAGCCACGCCGCGCAGCTGGAAGTCGTTGCTGCTGTTGGGGCTGGCGCTGCCCGAAATGGTCAGGCCGGGAATCTTGCCCTGAAGCGCCGTGGCGATGGTCGAGCCGCCCATGCCGGCCACCAGATCGTCGCCCTTGATCGAGGAGATGGACGAAGTCACCGACTTCTTCTCCATCGTGCCGTAGCCGATCACGACGACATCTTTCAGCATCTGGCTGTCTTCCTCCAGAACGATGTCGAGCACCGACTGCGCGCTGACCTTGACGGTCTGCTCCACATAGCCGATGTAGGAGATTTTCAGTTCGCCTCCGGCAGGAACCCCGATCGTGAAACGACCGTCGGCCCCCGTCGTCGCACCTGTCGTCGTGCCGACCACCACGACCGTGGCGCCGATGAGCGGTTCTCCGGCCTTATCGGTCACCTTGCCGCTCACCTGGTTGCGGTTCTGAGCCTGCGCCAGCGACGCGGCCGCCGTCAGCACCAGGCAGAACACGAAACGCAGAAAATACCCTGCATAGGATTTTCCCGTATCTGCAAATCTGTTTTTCATATCTGTCTTCTTGTTTTTCATTGATTTGACACCGCAGGACTATTCGGCTGCGATCTTCGTCATTTTGATGTCGTCGAGGAACCAGCGGAAGTAGCCGTTTTGTCCCTGCTGGGTCGAACGGATAACAATCCGGGTGTCGGCCGTAATGCCGTAAAGCTTCACGCTCATCGGAGTCCATCCCCAACTCGGAGCTGGTGTCATCGGCTCGCACAACTTCTCCGAATCACCGTTCACGGTACCGGGACCGGCAGTGATTTCGACCGTGACGGTAACACCGTCCGGAGTTCCCGAACCGCCGATATTGGCACAGGTTTCCATCGACAGCTCGACATCGGTACTCTGGCCGGCCTTAACTCCGATTGCAGGAAGAATGACGCCCGTCTGAATATTTTTACCTCCCATATGAAGATAATCGGAAGCGATGAAAAGACAATTCGCATCCGGATTGAAGTCGGTGAGACCGCATTTCGCCCAAGCCGCCTTAATCTCATCGTTCTTCTGTACGCTGAGACGCGTCCATTTGGTGCCATTGAGCCCCACCTGGTCGTCCATACCAAACGGAATGGCCCAGTCGAACGGCTCGTTATAATAGACATGCCCGACCTGCTGGCCGTCGTCCTCGAACAGATTGTCCTTGGCGTTCTGGCTGACACTTACGGTCTCTTCGAGTCCGGTCTGCGCAGTGACGATCTTCACTTCTCCGCTGCGGAGAGCCCCCGTACCGTTCTCTCCGACCGTGAGCGTCACCTCGGTTTCGCCCGCATCGCCCGAAGCCGGGCTGAGCGTCAGCCAGCCGTCGGCGGTCGAGGTCCATGCCTCGGCGGCAGTAACCGTGAACGTCAGCGGCGTGCGCTCCTCGTCGGCAAAGCCGAACTTATTGACCCTGAACGACGTTGCGGAAACTTTCAGCCCCTCGAGGTTCTGGGTCACGGTGACGGTCGCACGCTTCGAACCGGCGACCACGACGAATGTGCCGGTACGCACGGCGCCGGTCGTATTCTGGGCGATCGTCAGCTCTACGTCCTCTTCGCCGGCTTTGCCCGAGGTTTTCGAGGGAGTGATCCAACCGCTGTCCCCGGAGGGCTCGATCGTCCAGTCGCTGTTCGCGGAGATATAGACCGAGGCTTTCTCGCCCGTTTCCAGCAGGCCGGATCTGACGACGGTGAGTTTGCCCGGGGAGACCATCAGGGCGTCGATTTTGAGTTTCTGGGTGACAGCGACCGTTCGCCGCGAACCGCCGCCCTCGAATATGACATAGCCTTCGCGGTCTTTGCCCGTGTCGTTTTCGTCGATCGCAAGGAAGATGCGCGTACGGCCGCGGTCTCCCTCCGTGTGGGTCGGATGTATCCACTCCTCGACGTAGGTCGCCTGCCACGCATGGTTCGACCCGAGGTCGAAATTGACCGTTTCGCCGTTGGCTGTCAAACCGTTGTATTCCACTTCGATCTCCTGTTTGGAAACCGTGATGAACGCATCGGGATCGTCGTCGTCGCAGGCCGTGAAGAGGGGGCCCGACAGCAGCAACAGGGCGGACGACGCCCGGATTATTATGTATTTGAAATCCATTGTTATTCTGATTTTGAGTTGATTGCGGTTAGTTGCGCGGAGCTTTCACGATCTTCACGTTGTCGAGATACCAGCGGAAATAGCCTTTTTCGCCGGCGGTCACACCGGGATTCCCCTGCTGCGTCGAGCGGATGGCGATACGGGTCGCAGCAGTCACGCCGTAGAGTTTCACGCTCATCGGCGTCCATTTCCAGGTCTGGTCGGGTTTCATGGCCTCGCTTTCGCGGTCGGAATTGCCGTTGACCGTGCCCGGCCCCTCGACGATCTCGACCGTGACGGTCACCGCGTCGGCCTTGCCGGAGCCGCCGATATTCGGGCAGGTCTCGAACGTGAGTTCGACGTTGGAGGCTTTCTTGCGGCCGATTTTCAGGGCCGGCAGAATGATTCCGGTCTGTTTGTCGGTCGCTCCCATCTTGAAGTATCCGGCGCAGGCATACATCGTTTTGCCCACGGGGTTGTAATCTTGAAGCCCGGCTTCGCCGAATTTTTGCAGCGCGTCGCCGGTGCTATAAATGTTTTTCGCACCGTTCTGCGAACCGAGTCCTACGCAGTCGACGCCGCCGTACACGGCGATCCAGTCGAAATTCTCCGAATAATAGGTGTATCCCACGGGATTTCCGTCGTCGGGATCGGGATCGAGCGTCTGCGTGACGGTGACCCGCTCGGAGAGTTTTCCGCTCGTGACGGTGAGATGTCCGGTGCGTTCGCCGGCGGTTTCATTGGGCTTCGCTTCGAGCGTTACGGAAACGCGTCCTTTTCCGGTCGGTTTATCGACATCGAGCCATTCGGCATCGGACGTGATGACATACCCCCGGTTTGCAAGTACGTCGAACGAGGCTTTCGAACCGGTGTTCAGCATTCCGGTCTGAATCAACTCCACATCGACCTTGCTTACGACGAGCCGGTGTGCGGCGTCTTCCGCTTTGTCCTCGATGCAGGAGGGAAGCAGGAAGACACAACCCATCAGAAACAGCAAGCTTAGATGCAAGTGTAAAAATGGTTTCTTCATAAAAATTAAGAGTTTTAGTTTGTTGGTCAGAAATCGAACCTTATTAAAAAAATTGCAAATCATAAGTCCGAAATTATGTTTTACAAAAGTATCCATTTTATAAAAGGCAATAAATAGAGCCGGTCTATAATATAGAACCCTACAAAAACCAACATTTTGTTTATAAGACATTTACAAATGTACGACTACCGTTGTTATATAGACTTGCAATGCCCGTATCGAAGCAGGAAAGAGCTGTCAGAAAAAATTTCGGCCCGAAACGAGATGCATTTCCGAGGTCCGGAAACGTTTGACGAATTTCGAATCGAAATAAATCGAAAGCCAATGTCGCTCTGCCGAAAATTCACCGCATCAAAAAAAGCAACAGCTTAATTGTCTAAGCTGTTGCTTTTTTAATCCGGTCGTTCCGGTAACGGTACGCCTCTCAGAATCCGAATGCCTTGCCGTCGCTGACACAAACCAAGTCCCGGCCCGCACCGAAGACCCCGGCATAAGGAACCGGCATCTGTGCCGGAACGGGTTTAAGTCTAACGGTAGCGGTGGGAAATGAGGGTCATGAACTCCTCGCGGGTCCGCTGGCTCGACAGGAAGACGCCCGTGAAAGCCGACGTGGTGGTGGCCGACTGCTGCTTCTCGATGCCGCGCATCTGCATGCACATGTGGCTGGCCTCGATCACCACGGCCACGCCCATCGGGTTGAGGGCCTCCTGAATGCAGTCGCGGATCTGCACCGTCAGCCGCTCCTGCACCTGCAAGCGGCGGGCGAAGCACTCCACCACGCGGGCCACTTTCGAAAGACCCGTGATGTAACCGTTGGGAATATAGGCCACATGGGCCTTGCCGTAGAAGGGCAGCATGTGGTGTTCGCAGAGCGAGTAGAGCTCGATGTCCTTGACGAGCACCATTTGCCGGTACTCCTCGCGGAACATCGCCGAGCGGATGATGTCGAGCGGATTTTCGTCGTAACCTTTCGTCAGGAACGCCATAGCCTTGGCCACCCGTTCGGGGGTTTTCAGCAGCCCTTCGCGCGCGGGGTCCTCGCCCAGCAGGCGCAGGATCTCCGCATAGTGGAGTTTCAGCGCCTCGACGGTCGCAGGGTCGAAACGCTCCTCCTTGTCGTAGTTTTTCGTCTCCATAGGGCGCAAAGATAGCGATTTATTCTTTCATTATCTCATCCATCACCCGCGAAGTTCGCGCCGCGGAGACTCCCGTGGAGGGGCACACGCCCTCGCCGCGCAGCTCCCGGACGATCGTTTCGATCAGCGGGCCCTGAATATGCTCCGGAGGGGCGATTTCGAAGCGTTCGACACCCCGCGCCGTCACCAGTTCGACCGGCGTGAAATCGAACGTGCTGAACCGCACCGAGCCTTTGCGGCCCGTGACGACCACCGAATCCTCCGCAGCGGAGGGCGGAGCGACGAAGCACCACATCCCCGTACCGGGCACGCCCGAACGGAAGCGGAACGACGCCGCGACGGTGTCCGCCACGTCGTAGAATCCCCCGCGGTTGCTTTTGCAGCCCCGGGCGTCGGTGATCTCCCCGAGCAGGAAATCGAGGATGTCGAGCGTGTGCGGTGCGAGGTCGTGGAAATAGCCTTCGCCTCCGACCTCCCGGCGCAGCCGCCACGGAAGCCGGGCCGGATCGCGGTCTTCGGGTCTTTCCGGGCGGAGCAGACGGACTTCCGCCGTCAACGGCTGCCCGACGGACCCTCCGTCGAGCAGTTCCTTGACTTTGAGGAAATAGAGCAGCGCCCGGCGGTAGTAGGCCACGAAGAGTTTCTGCCCGGCTTTTTCCGCCGCTGCGATCATTTCGAGGCACTCGGCGTGGTTCATTGCCATCGGCTTCTCGACGTAGACGGGCTTCCCGGCTTCGAGGGCCTGCACCGCGAGTTCCCGGTGCGTGCCGGGAGGCGTGGCCACGTAGACGATGTCCACCTCCGGGTCGGCGATCAGCGCCGCGGCGTCGGTGTAGCTTTTCGGCACGTTGTGGCGCCGTGCGAAGTCGGCCACCTTCTCCGCGTCGCGGCGCATGACGGCCGCGAGGGCCGAGTGTGGGGTCTTGTACATCGCCGGGCCGCTCTTGCGCTCGCAGACGTTGCCGCAGCCTACGATTCCCCAGTTGACGGTTTTCATGGGCTATCGTTCGGTTGAATGGAGGTAAGCCGCGAGTTTGCGCACGGCGCGGGCGCGGTGCGAAACGGCGTTTTTCTCTTCGGTCGTCATCTCGGCGAAGGTCTTCGTGTAGCCGTCGGGAACGAACAGCGGGTCGTAGCCGAAGCCCTCGTGCCCGGCCTCACGGTCGATGATGCGCCCTTCGACGATGCCTTCGAACAGGTGCTCCTCGCCGCCCAGAAGCAGCGAAATGACCGTCCGGAACCGTGCGCGGCGGTTTTCGGCGCCTTCGAGGTTTTTCAGCAGCAGGCGGTTGTTGGCCGCGAAGTCATGGCCGTCGGTGGCGTAACGGGCCGAATGTACGCCCGGGGCGCCGCCGAGCGCCTCGACTTCGAGTCCCGTGTCGTCGGCGAAGCAGTCGAGTCCCGTGCGGCGGTGCAGGTAGCGGGCCTTTTGCGAAGCGTTGCCTTCGAGCGTTTCCTGATCTTCGGGGATTTCCTCCGTGACGCCGCAGTCGCGGGGCGTCACGAGCGTATAGGCGTCGCCCAGCACGGCCTGTACTTCCGTGAGTTTGTGGGCGTTGTTGGTGGCGAAAACGATTTTCATGGGTTGCGGTTTTGGACAAAAATACTATTTTTTCGGGAATCCCGCCGCGGAACCCGCTTCGCGGATTGCCCGTTGGAATTCGTAATGTTCGTAACGTCCCTGGACCTGCCCGCCGCCGAGCACGTAGAGATCGTCGCAGATGCCGTCGAGCAGGGCGAGCGAATCGGCTGCGATGAGCAGGGTCCGCCCCTCGCAGCCGAGTTGCAGGATCAGTTGCTGCACGACGAAAACGCTTTCGGCATCGAGTCCGCAAAAAGGTTCGTCGAGCAGCAGGACCCGTTTGCGCTGCATCAGCAGCAGGATCAGCGCCAGCCGTTTCCGCTCGTTGGGCGGCAAGGCGGCGGCTTCGGTGGCGGGCGGTACGGGCAGCCGCCGAAGCAACGGAGCCGGGTCCGATGCGGGATGGTAGCGGCGTACGAGGCCGAGGCAATCCCCCGCTGTCAGTCCCGGCCAGAAGCGCGGCTCCGCCTCCAGATAGGCCATGTCGCGCCGCCGCAGGGGGTGTCCGCCCGAGGTGACGCTTCCCGATTCGGGCACGGCGAGTCCGTATACGGCCCGGAGCAGTTCACTGCGGCCCTCGCCCTCGATGCCGTGGACGGCATTGGCCGTGAGGAGCATCGTCACGCCGTCGAGCGGCGTCCGCTCCCCGTCGCAAATCCGGAGGGCGTCAATCGTAATCATAAAGGTAGCGGCTGAGGTTGCGTTCGGCCCGGAGCAGGTAGCTCACCACGAGGCAAAGGCTGAGGGGCAGCAGGGGCGGGATGAGAAATCCCGCAGCTCCCAGCCGGGCGGCCAGCGGCCAGCGCGGGGATTCGTCCGCCGGGTCGTAGCGGGCGTATTTGGCCGCGACGAAATAGAGCAGCGCCAACGCCGCCAGCGGGGCCCACGCCGCGGCCATCCAGGCCGAACGGGGCTGTGCGAGGAGTGCCAGCACGGCGAAAGGGGCGGTCATCAGAAAGTAGTTGCGCCAGGCCGTGAAGATCTTGCGGGCAAGCAATCGCGCGGCGCCCTTTCCGGGCAGCAGCAGGAGTTGCAGAGGTTCGTTCGCGGCATAGAACGCCCCGCAGGCCGCCGCCGCGAGATAAAGGGCCGGGAATCCGGCATAGGGGATGCAGGCGCAGACGAGCAGCACGACGGCCGCGGCGACGACCGCAGTAGGATGCCGGCGCACCCCGGCGGTCCACTCGGGCGATCCGCCGAACAGGGCCGGGCGCACCAGCCGTCCGGAGTAGACTTTCCCGGCAAGCATGTTATCGGACGACCTCCAGTTTTTCCAGTCTGTCGTCGAGGTCGATCTTGTCGATGATGGTCTTCACGAGGATGTCCATCTCCGAACCCTCCGTGTAGTCGGCCGGGCATACGTGGCTCACGCGGTTGTCGTGGATCAGCGAGGCCATCTCCTTGCTGGCCCCCTTCCGGTCGGGGTTGTAGACCGCGATCGAATGGCCCCCGGAGTTCTTGACCAGCCGCATACAGGGGATGTCGGTGGTCCCGTCGCCCACGTAGATCATGTGTTTGAACGGTACGGGACGCTCGTTTTCGGGGATGTAGCGGTTGACCAGCTTCGAATCGAAAACCGACTCAACGCCCTTGTTGATCTTGAAGATGAACTGCGTCTTGTTGGTGTAGTTGACCGCCACGGCGGGCCAGTAGGCGATGCCGTCCACGTCGTAGAGGAACGAGCAGGCGTAGATCTTGCGGAACTCGTGGGCGATCTCCGTGCCCTCGATGATCTCCTTCAGCCCCGAGGAGTTGATGTAGTGCAGGATGCGGATGCCCCGCCCGGCCCCGTAGGCGTTGATGCGCGAAAACCACTCTTTGACCCCCGCGAAGAGCGTCACGCGGCGGCCCGAATCCTGAAACGCCTCGCGGCGCAGCGACAGGCCCTTCGACTTGGCCTCCTGGATCATCCGGGCCATGTACGTGAGGACCATGTCGGCGTCCTGCTCCTCGGCCAGCGTGTTGGCCTCGGTCCAGAACTCCTTGTTGCTCTTGCCGACGGCCGGAATGAAATCGTACTCCTGCATGTTGCCCGGGGCCAGCGTGCCGTCGAAATCGTAGATGAGTGCTATGGTGAATCTGAATTCCATCGTTTTCAAGATATAGAATCTAAAATTCGTGTCAAAATATATCTGTGAAGTCGGGGTTGGTGTAGATGTCGTACTGCATCCCAAATTCATGTATGCTTCCCGTCTGAGTTGCGATTTTCACCCTATATGAAAAAAAGGGGGTGTCTTCAAATGCCGAGTAATCAAAGAAGTAGAGTTTGTGAGTCCAGAACTGATAGCGGAGAACACTGCCGTTGTCTGCATAATGATAGAGAATTTTGTCAAAGTTCTTTACGATCCCGTTCTGCCGCGCCATTTCGCGCAGCCGCTCTTGCACCTCTTTATTGTTACAATAAGCCGCGTAATCCGAGGTATTATCCAGCGGAACCCCGTTCAACAGCATTTTACCCTTGAAAAATTTAGCAGGAACCGGGTCAGAATCGTTGTAATCGTACTCCTCCACTTTGGGCAGGCAGTCCCAATGCAGACTCACCTCCATCACCTTTTTTTCGGGAGAGACAAGGGCAACGAAGCCAATTTCGTCCCATAAATAGTGGTCGTATCCTTTGTTGTACTCTTCTCCGTATACGATTCGCTCGCAGGGGCCGAATACCCCGATCAAGGAATCGATAAGTATGTCTATCGAAAATACCTTGCCGTTGTATGTTGCGCGCTCCTCGGTAAAAACGAACAGATGCTCCGTATTTACTCCCATAGCTTCGAGCTGCTCCTTCGTATAGCCGGAATCCATGTAGGATCTTTCGGTTGCATGAGAGCATCCGAAAAGGACAATGCAGAATAAACACCCAAAAAATCCAGTTCCTATTTTCATTGTTTCCTGAAGAAGATATACCAGTGTCGATTTCGGACTGAATCCGAATTAAAACTGTTCTGGTCCGATAAACGGAGCCCAACCGGTTCGGTTCGTCATTCAACTCAATTCACTAATTTTAACAAAGATACTGTTTTTTTACTATTTTTGCAATAAACGTACGAAAACGCAAAAGATTATGGAATTCAAGGAATTGATTGCGAAACGCCGTTCGGTCCGTAAATTCACCGACCGCGAAGTTCCCCGCGAGGTCGTGGACCGCATCCTCGCCGAAGCCCTTTCGGCCCCTTCGGCACGCAATACGCGCACGACGCGTTTTCTGGTGGTCGACGATCCCGTGCTGGTGGCCCGCATGGCCGAAATGCGCGATTACGGGTCGGCGTTTCTGAAGGGCGCGCCGCTGGCGGTCCTGGTGCTGGGCGACACCTCGGCGAGCGATCTGTGGCGTGAGAACGCCGCGATTTCGGCCACGGTGCTCCAGCTGGCCTGCGTCGACGAAGGGCTGGCTTCGTGCTGGGTGCACGTCAACGGACGGCCCCGCCGCAAGGACGCCCCCGACGGAGAGAGGGCCGCCGATTACCTGCGGACGTTCCTGCCCGTTCCCGACGGCTGCGAACCCCTCTGCGCCATCGCCCTGGGCTATTCTGACTTCTCCCCCGCCCCGCTGCCGCCTGCGGACGACGAGGCGCGGATTCTCCGGCTCGGATAACGTTAAAGGACGCCTCGAAGGGCGTCCTTTAACGTTTCATATCAGCGTGATGCGTTCCCGCAGGATGTCGAGAATCTGTTTTTTGAGCTGCGGGGCGTTGATCGGCTTGGGCATGTAGCCCGTGAATCCGTTCTGCATGATCTTCTGTTCGTCGGAGGCGTAGGCGTAGGCCGTGACGGCGACGATCGGGATTTCCGCTGCGAATTTGCGGATTTCCGCCGCGGCCTCGTAACCGTTCATCACGGGCATGTTGATGTCCATGAGAATCAGGTGCGGATGTTCCGTGCGGCACAGTTCCACGGCCTGCTCCCCGTCCCGGGCGTGTATCAGCCGGTAGTCGCGGCGCAGGATCGTTTCGAAAAGACGGTAGTTGCTGTCGTTGTCCTCGGCAATGAGGATCGTCAGTTTGTCCTTTTCGACCGAAACCGTCGGGATCTCCCCGCACGGGGTTTCGCAGGGCTTGCCGGTGACGTAGGGAAGCGTGAACCAGAAGGTCGTGCCGCGCCCTTCTTCCGACTTCACGCCGATCTCTCCGCCGAGATGTTCGACGATGCTTTTGCAGATCGGAAGCCCGAGTCCCGTGCCCTGTTTGAAGGAGTTGAGTTTGACGAACCGGTCGAAAATCCGCCGCTGCCCTTCGGGCGGAATGCCGCAGCCCGTGTCGGAGACGTAGAAACGGAGCCGGCTGCCCTCCGTCCGGTAGCCGAAGCGGATCGACCCTTTGGCGGTGAATTTCGCGGCGTTGGTCAGCAGGTTGATCAGCAGCTGCGAAAGCCTGTTGCGGTCGGAGTGGAACAGACATGCGTCAAGCCCCGGTTCGAAGATCAGTTCGACGCCTTCGGCTGTTTTCATGCGGATGATGTTCTCCTTTTCGTGCATCAGTTCGTTCAGCTCGAAGTCCGAGAAGTTGAATTCCAGCGTTCCGGCCTCGATCTTCGAGAGGTCGAGGATGTCGCCGATCAGTTGCAGGAGCAGGGCGTTGTTGTTCTCGATGATCGAAATGTATTCCCGCTTTTCCTGCTCCTCGTCGGTCTCGGCAAGGATGCTCGAGAACCCTACGATGGCGTTGAGCGGCGTGCGGATTTCGTGGCTCATGTTGGCCAGGAAGGCCGATTTGAGGCGGTTCGACTCCTCGGCGCGGTCGCGTGCCGAACGGAGGTCCTGCTCCAGCCGCTTGCGCGGCGTGATGACGAGCGACGATCCGATGAGGTTCAGCGGGCGCCCGTCGTCGTCGCGCTGGTCCACGGTGGCCTGTGCCTCCACCCAGTCCAGATGCCAGCGTCCTCCGGCGTCGGAGGCTACGCGGTACTCCTCGCGCACCTTGTCCTTCCGTCCGGCGATCAGGTCGTCGTAGGCGCGGCGCACCCGCTCACGGTCTTCCTTGTGGATCTTGGCGAAATAGCTTTCCGAGGGGACTTCCAGCTGCTGGTCGGCGTTCGTCCCGGCGAGCATTTGGCCGTGCACCGATTTGTTCACGTCGCACAGGATCGACCCTTTGCGCAGGTCCCATTTCCAGGGCACGATGTCCGCCACGTCGAGCGCCATCGCCAGCTTGTGGTTGATCGAATCGAGTTTCTGCTGCGTCTTGTAGAGCGCCGTGCCGTCGAGGCAGAAGATGTCGATGTGTTCTTCGAGGTACGAGCGGCTGATCACCACTTCGTAGAAGATGTCGCGCGGTTCGTAATAATAGGGGTAGGTGATGGTCCGGTTCTCGGTCTGTGCGATTTTTATCAGCCGCATGAATTCGGTCATCGGGAAGGGGAACAGTTCGCTGACCCGTCGTCCGATCGCCTGCTCGCGGGGGATGAATATGCGTTCGTAACGGGAGTTCACGTCGCAGTAGAGGGCGTCTGCGGGGTTGCCGTTTTCGTCGTAAATCACCTTCATCTGGATGTAGACGATCGGCATGGCGTTGAACAGGTTCGAATATTTCGCCAGACTTTCCGATTCCCGCTGCCGGGCCGATTCCACGCGGTACATCATGCGAATGCGCCACTGTTGGATGCCGATGAAGGCCAGCAGCAGCAGCACGATGCCTCCGATCGCCCATTTGTACTGTTCGAGCGTCGATACCGGTTTGTTGTAGAAGAGCGTGTTGGCCGGGCAGGTGTGCGGCGAGAGGTCCTTGCGTTCGAGGGCTGCGTAGTTGAAGACCGGGCGGGCGTCCTGCGGGGTGTAGAACGGAATGTCGCGTGGCTGGTGTCCGGCCAGAACGGCGTCGATGGTCGAAATGACGTGTGCGTTCACCTCGGCGTCGTCGTATACATAGCCTCCGACCAGTCCGCCGTCGCGGATGTCTGCGGGCATCAGCGCGAACATCGGGGCCTGCACGCTGGCGATGACGCGGTAGGAGTCGGTGACGGAGACGATGTTGTCGCCGATTTTTTTGGTGTAATGCCACGACGAGAAGAGTATGCCCGTGCGGTGGATGTCGATGCGGTTGAGCGAGTCCAGCAGCGCTTCGGTCGACATTTCGTGTGCCGAGTAGAACCGGTAGTCGATCTGCGGGAATTCGCGGTCCAGCAGCTCGCGCAGGTCGCTGTCGGCCTGCTGGTTGATATAGCGGCCGTCGCCGACGAAGATCAGCGAATCCATCCCCGGGATCATCCGGCGCATCAGCTCGACGTTCTCGCGCAGGTAGAGCGGCGTGCGGATGAGCGTGATGTTGTCGGACACGGCTTTGTCGCACAGCGGCAGCCGCTCCTCGGGGCGCAGCGGGCGGCGGTCGAGGTAGGCGTTTTCAGGACCTATGTAGTCCATTTCCGAGCAGAGGATCAACGGCACGCCGGGCCAGGTCTGTTTCACGAAGTCGCGCAGCACAGCGATCGGAGCGCCCAGCAGCACCAGCATCCGGGGCGGATTCTTGCCGTATTCCCGCAGCAGGTTGTTTTTGAAGGATTCGATCTCGCCGGTTTTGTGTTTTTTGAACGTCATCAACAGCGAGTTCATGTTTTCGGTGTAGACTTCGAAGTTGTCCACCTGGTCGATATGCGCGACGATGCTGTTGATAATGTGGCTGCTCCTGGGCGCCGATTCGGTGTAGGTGTTCAGCACCAGCATGTAGTCGCGCTTGTCGCCCGGGGGGCTGCTCGCAGCTTCGGAGAAGGGATGTGCCAGCAGGCAGCTGAAAATCAGAACTCCCGCCAGGGCCTGGAGGGAAATGCTGAACGGTTTCTTCAGAAGATTCATTTGTTTGCAGTGAAGGAGCCGGATGACCGGCTGTGACGCTAAATGCAATGACGCATGTAAATTGAAAAAGAGAGGCCCGGAGTTGTGTTCCTGACCTCTCTTTCGAAGACGGAGACTACCTGTTCAGAACGGGTTTGATGTCCTTGATCCGGAGCTGGGTGGTCACAGTTCCCCGGTAGTGGTTTTCGACGATCTGGTAGCAGACGTCGATCGGGCGTCCCGAGCGCACCCATTCGTAATGCGTGGGCTGCTGGAAGGCGATGGCCTGGATCTTGGTGTTGGGCTTCTGCCGCTGCATCAGGTCCATGCGCAGGTGCTCGCACTCCATGCCGACGAGCTTGGCGTCGCCGTGGTTGCTCACGCCGCAGGTGGCGAAGACCGGCGCCGTGTTGCCCGGCCCGAAGGGCTGGAAGCGGTTGAGGTCCTTGCGGAAAGCCGGCGTGATGTCCGAGAAGAGCAGTTCGCTGTCGATGTCCACCTGCGGGACGAGCATCTGCGGGTCGATGTTCTCCTCCACGTATGCGTTGAACCGCCGCGTGAACTCGCCGACGTTTTCCGGACGCATCGTCAGCCCTGCGGCGTACATGTGTCCGCCGAAGTTTTCCAACAGGTCCGAGCACGACTCGACGGCCTGGTAAAGGTCGAATCCGGGAACCGAACGCGCCGATCCGGTCACGAATCCGTTGCTCATCGTCAGCACCACCGTCGGACGGTAGTAGGTCTCGATGAGACGCGACGCGACGATGCCCACGATGCCCTTCATCCAGCGGGGATTGTAGATCACGGTGCTCTTGAGGGCCTTCATTTCGGGATTGCCCTCGATATAGTCGTGCGCTTCCTGCGTGACGGAGCGGTCGATCGACTTGCGGTCCTGGTTGTAGGCGTCGATCACGCTGCCGAACTCCTCGGCGATCGACTCGTTGCCCTCGATCAGCAGTTCCACGGCGGCGTGCCCGCCCGAAGGCGAGGCGTTTTCGTCGTTCTCGTCCATTCGCATGCGGCCGGCGGCGTTGATGCGCGGCCCGATCTTGAAGACGATGTCGTCGATGGTGATATTGTGTTTGTCCAGCCCGCAGATCTTGATGATCGACAGCAGACCTTTCGACGGCTCGCGGTTGAGGTTCTTCAGGCCGAAATAGGCCAGAATCCGGTTCTCGCCGACCAGCGGCACGATGTCCGAGGCGATCGACACGACCAGCAGGTCCAGCAGGGGCAGGATCTGCTCGAAAGGCATGCGGTTTTTCTGCGCATAGGCCTGCACGAGTTTGAATCCCACGCCGCAGCCCGACAGTTCGTCGAACGGGTAGGAGCAGTCGACCCGCTTGGGGTCCAGAACGGCTACGGCCTTGGGAATCTCCTCGGCCGGGAGGTGGTGGTCGCAGATGATGAAATCCACGCCTTTCGTCTTCGCATAGACAACCTTTTCCGTGGCTTTGATGCCGCAGTCCAGGGCGATGATAAGCCCCACGCCCTTGCGGGCGGCGAGGTCGATACCTTTGATCGAAATACCGTATCCTTCGGTATAACGGTCGGGGATGTAGAACATCAGGTTTTTGTGCCCGATCTGGCGCAGGAACTTGTAAACCAGCGCGACGGCCGTACAGCCGTCCACGTCGTAGTCGCCGTAAACCATGATCTTCTCCTGGTTCGCAACGGCCCGTTCGACCCGCTCGACCGCCTTCTCCATGTCCTTCATCAGGAACGGATCGTGCAGGTCGGCGAGGCTCGGTTTAAAGAATTTCTCCGCCTTTTCTACGGTGTCTATGCCTCTCTGTACGAGCAGATTGGCCAGTACTGGCGAGATCCGCAGAGCGGCAGCCAGCATGGCTGCCGTCGCGGGGTCGCCCTGTGGCTTCACTACCCAGCGTTTTTCTATAGGCATACGAATTGTTATTTATATATTTTAACATTTAATTTCCAATTATCGTTATTGCGTCTTTATATCGTTTCGGCGCTGTCCGCCGCTGTCGCCGCCGCCTGTGGCGTCGTTTAAAAATCTCCGCTCCGGCCCTCCTTCAGGGTGGGAGATGTGTGAGATGCCAGACCCTTTTGCCGGCCCTCTTTCACGAACCGCTCGTTATTTCACACTGCAAGGCTGTGGCCAATTCCCTGATGACCAGCTGTTTTACCTCCTGCATCGACGGCTGCGACCCCGTTTCGGCGGCGATCGACGTGACGCCCCGGTCGGTGAATCCGCAGGGGTTGATGCGCGAGAACCACTCAAGGTCGGTCGTCACGTTCAGTGCGAACCCGTGCATGGTGACATAACGCGACGAACGGACTCCTATTGCGCAGATCTTGCGCGGCCGTGCCTTTCCGGGGTCGATCCAGACCCCCGAGGCTCCGGCGATGCGTCCCGCCGCGATGCCGTATTCCGCGACCGTGCGGATCACGGCCTCCTCCAGCGCTTCGATATACTCCCGCAGGCCGATGCCGATACGCTCCAGGTCGAGGATCGGATAGCATACCAGCTGCCCGGGGCCGTGGAAGGTGATGTCGCCGCCGCGGTCGATGTGAAAGAACTGTGCGCCCATCGCTTCGAGCGCTTCCTGATTGACGAGCAGGTTTTCGGCATGCCCGCTCTTGCCCAGCGTGTAAACCGGCGGATGCTCCACCAGCAGGACCGTGCCCGCATCGTCCGCGCCGTCTGCGCCCGGGACCGGAATGGGACCGGTGCGCTTTCGGGCTACCCCGGCGTCGAACAGCTCCTGCTGCAAATCCCAGCAGGTTTTGTAGTCCATGCGTCCGAGGTCCCGGCAGTAGGCTTTCATCGCTACAAACTTTTTACGCTTCGCAGGGCTTCTTCGGCCATGTACGACGAGCGGACCAGAGGTGCGCTCGCGCAGTAGCTGAAACCCATTTCCAGCGCCCGGAGTCTGTACCATTCGAATTTTTCGGGAGTGATGTACGCCGCAACGGGGTAGTGCTCCAGAGTGGGCCGAAGGTACTGACCGAGTGTCACAATCCGCACGCCTGCGTCGCGCAGGTCGTGCAAGGTTTGCAAAACTTCATCATCGCTCTCGCCAAGTCCGACCATCAGTCCGCTTTTCGTTACGACGCCCTGCCTGTTCAGACAGCGCAGGGTCTCCAGGCTCGTACGGTACTTGGCTCTGGAGCGCACCACGGGGGTCAGTCGCTCGACGGTTTCGATGTTGTGCCCGATGATGTCGGGCTTCGACGCGACGATCACCTCCAGCAGGTCGGGCCGTGCGTCCAAATCGGGAATAAGAAGCTCAACTACGGCGTCGGGGTTCTGTGTGCGGATGGCCTCCACGGTTGCGGCCCAATGGGCTGCTCCGCCGTCGGGGAGGTCGTCGCGCGTCACGGAAGTTACGACGACATACCGCAGTTTCATCAGTGCGACGCTTTCGGCCACCTGTCGTGGCTCCTCGGCGTCGGGAGCAAGGGGACGGCCCGTTTTGGTTGCGCAGAAACGGCAGCCCCGAGTGCAGATGTCTCCCAGAATCATAAATGTCGCTGTCCTCCGGCTCCAGCATTCGGCCTGGTTGGGACACCTGCCGCTGCTGCAAATCGTGTGCAGATTGTGCTTTTCGACGATCTGCCGCACTTCGCCCCATTCGGGAGTGCGGTGGAGTCGGATTTTCAGCCATCCGGGTTTTTTTAGTACATCTACCTTGTCATAAAACTTCGGCATTTAAGTTCATTATTTTCCAATTGATGCAAAAATAAGAAAAAATAATTGAAAAACCCCGTGAAAAAGCCAATTATTGTTCCGATGCGGGGTCTGGGTGCACCGGAGGGGATGCGGATTTTTTTGGAGGAAGCCGAAATTTGCCTTATATTTGTCCCCGCAACGGTTATCTCCGGCATGACCCGGGCCGTTTGTCCGGAAATTATGTGATTCTTTTACCTGCATATCATTCGCACATTTGAAAATCGGCAGTCTGTCGAAGACCGCATCGACGGGGATATTACGCCCTGTTGCGTTCTTTGATTCGCTTCGGCAGGCTCCGGCGTTTGTCTAATTTCAAAATGTGCTTTTATGAAAACAATGCAAACCGGCAAGGCGAATTACCGCCTTGCAGCCCGCCTGCGCGGAAACGAACTGTTGTTGGATGCGGATCTTCGCAAAGCCGTGGAGGAGGAACACCTCCGGGCCGTCCGCAGGGCGGAGGGGCTGAAATGCTGCGCCGACCGGCGCGCCTTTGCCGAAAGCGTGGAGTGGGAGCGGCTCGGCGATTTCTTTCTCCGCGTCGGGTCGCGCCCGTCGGCCGTGCGGGCTTACCGGGACGCGGCGCTCGCCTGCCTCGACGGCGACTATTACGACCACGGGACCGAGATGCTTCCCTGCCGGTTCCTGCGGCTTCGCTTTCTGCGGATGGCCGAAACGGCGGCGGCCTGCTGCGCGGGCGACGCACGGCTGCGCGCCATGCTGGCGGATGATCCGCTGTTCCGGGAAGGATACCCTCTGCTGAAAGCCGGAGTTTAGCGTGCGCCCGCCTGAAAGGCGGGTTGTCGGGTGCGGAGCCTTGCCGCTGATGGTCCGGCTCTGCGCCCGCCCGCAAAAAAGAGCGCCCGCCCGCAAACACGCAAAAGAAAAGAGGTCGGACACCTGCCGGTATCGGACCTCTCTGGTTAGGTTAGTTAGGTTAATGAGAGTGAGAGAATCCCACGTTTGTTACACAAAGGTAATTGAAATTTATGAAACTCCAAATGTTTTGTAACATTTTTCTAAAACCTAACGTAATTTTGTTTATAGATTATAATTAAAATTTTTAAAATACCTGCGTGTTTATAAGTTTTTGATTAAAGCGCCTCGCGCATTTCCGCAGCTTCCGCCGTTTCGTTGAGGGCGGGTTCCGGGACCAGCGACGTGAGGTGCTTGTGCCGGTAGGTGGCGGGCGTCATCTGATACTCCTTCTTGAAGAGTTTGATGAAATGCGATGTGTTGGGGAACGTGCATTCGTTGCCGATTTCGGAGATGGATTTCGAGGTCGAGATCAGCAGCAGGCGCGAGTGCATCAGCCGCTGGCGGATGTACCACTTGTGGGGCGGCATCTGGAAGTGGCGGCGGAACTCCTTTTTGAACGAGGTGAGCGAACGGTTGGTGAGTTTCGAAAGCTCCTCGATCGAAATGTCCTTGAAGATGTGGTCGTAGACGGTCTGTTCGAAATTCTCCTTCGCGGCGTCGACGTTGCTCAACAGCTTGCTTTTGATGCAGCAATCCTCGTGCGAGGCGATCAGGTAGATCAACTCGGTCATCTTGATGTTCTCGGCTGTCTCGTCGTGGCGGAAATCCTCGTCGCGCAGGTAGTTGTTGGTGTTGATGAAAAAGTTTCGCAGCGAGTTCCACGCGGGCATGGTGACGTGCGAACGGTTGCGGCAGTTTTCGCACGAATGTTCGTTCGAAATGTTCAGCCCGTAGGTGATGTTCAGATGCATCAGGATGCGTTGCAGGTCGCCGGGCGTGTAATAAAAGAGCACCTGCTCGAACGGCTGGCCGCCTTCGGGGAAGTTCTCAATGTAGTGGTGTCCGATGCCCAGATAGAAAACGTCGCCGCGCGAAAGTGTCTGACGCTTATCGCCGTCGTAGATGTACTTCGTTCCGCGGAGGATGTAGCCGATTGCATAGCGCGAAAGGGCCTGCGACTGGATACCGTTGTGAAGCGACTCGACATACTTCACAATCATCGGTTGTTGAACCGACGAATTCATTGAATTCTTCATAGTAATTGTAATTTAAGTTTTTCTGAACAAAGCATTGCGTCACTGTTGTTCGTTCTCAAATATACAATTAAAACTTTTCAATCTACCATAAGCAATAGAACATTTGGGCACAAAGTGGCAAATAGAACCGTTTGTGCTATGTTTCGAACTAAATAGATTATTGTAAAACTGCGCTAATGACGGCAGAGGCGAGCAATAGCAGGTAGAGGGGAAGGGCGATCGCCCGGTGGATGCGCACGAACATAAAGGGCAGCAGGACGGCCGAAGGCACCGCCGCGAGGGCGACGGTTGCAGGTGTGGCGGCGGGACCGCACAGTGCGGCGGCGGTCAGCAGGAGCGCACTTATATTGAATATGAATATGAGACGCGGTTTGGTGCCGAGGGCATGGATGTCCGAGAGAAAGAACAGCAGGGCCGTCAGGTCGAGGAGGAAGACGGCTCCCGGCAGGACGAGGTTGTGCACGGGCGTCGAGAGGAACAGCGACAGCGGCGTTCCGGCGACGAATGCGCTTCCCGGTTCCGCGACCGGAGCGAGAAACTCGCCTCCGGCGGCCCAGTTGACGTAGCAGAGCGTGAGAGCGGGCAGCAGCAGGCCCGCAACCGCGACGGCGACTTCGCGCAGCGTGCGCCGGAAAAGCATGACGGCCAGCGGCAGCAGGATCAGGAGCGGCGCTGCGGCCGTGGCGACGAGCGGCAGCAGTCCGATGTAGAGCGAGGCGCGGAAGATGGCGTCGAAGCCGAATCCGTTGCAGTACGAACGGCAGAAATTCTTCGTGGCGAGGGCCAGCAGGGCCGATGCGGCGAAGGTAGTCAGGCAGTCGCCGCCGACGGCGAGGCCGCAGGCGATCGCTCCGTAGAGCGGGATGGCGAGACAGGTTCCGACGGAGTAGAGGTTGTAGCGTACGGTGAGGCGCCCGATGGACATGCCCGTGAAGAGCATCAGCAGTCCGGCGATCCAGCGCGCCCAGACGGGATGTGCGGCCTGGAACTGCGCCAGCAGTTCCCCGGGGGAAGAGACCGCAAGTGCGCCGGCGGCATTCCGGCCTATATCGACGGTTCCTGCGGCATGGCCGGCCTGCACCGCCGTGGACACGGCGGGGCCGCCTGCGTTCCACATCGCGACGACGGCGAGTGCGGCGAGGGTCAGGAAGGCCGGAACGAGCGGCTGCCGTGCGATGTCGAATTTCATGTCGGGGGCTTTTTCTCCGGACAAAATTAGCGAAAAAAGCCGGAATAATCCGTAACTTTGTGGTGCGATGTTAGAAAACCAGTACCAATACGACCTTCCGGAGGCCGGGTGCGACGAAGCCGGGCGGGGATGTCTGGCCGGGCCGGTGTTTGCGGCGGCCGTGATGCTGCCGCCCGATTTCCACGACCCGCTGCTCAACGACTCGAAGCAGATGAGCGAGCGCAACCGCGAAAAGCTGCGGGCCGTCATCGAGCGCGAGGCCGTCGCATGGGCTGTCGAGGCGGTCTCCGCCGCGCGGATCGACGAAATCAACATCCTGAACGCTTCGTTCGAGGGCATGTCGCTGGCTGTGGCGCGCCTCGATCCCGCTCCGGCGTTTCTGGCCATCGACGGCAACCGGTTCCGCACACGTCTCGAAATTCCCTGGCGCTGCATCGTCAAGGGCGATGGCAAATACGCCGACATTGCCGCGGCTTCGGTGCTTGCCAAAACCCATCGTGACGAGTATATGCTCCGCATCGCCGAAGAGTTTCCCCAATACGGCTGGGCGAAGAACAAGGGCTATCCGACGCGCGAGCATCGGCTGGCGATCCGCGAGCACGGCCTCACGCCCCACCACCGGCTGACGTTCAACCACGAGATTGATCAGTTGGAACTCCCTTTCTGACGCCCCTCCCCTCCTCTCTCTGACGTTTCCGGTGCTTGCGGCGTATTTGTCGCGCATTTGTCGCGTATTTGCGGCGTATTTGCCGCACATTCCCGGCATTCCCGGCATTCCCGGTCAAACAAAAAGAGCAGGCTGTAAGCCTGCTCTTTTTCAAAAAGAAATCTCCGGATCAGTAACCCAGCGACTTGGAAGCCGCATAGGAGAGTTTCAGGGCGTTGGCGCGACGCAGCTCCTGCTTGACGTCGGTCACGATACCCATTTTCGTAGCTTCGTCGGCCTTGAGGCAGATCGTCATCGAAGCGCGGTCGGCTTCGGAGAGTTTGTCGCGCTCGGCGGCAACGAAGTCCAGGATGTCCCGGGTCGATTTGTAAGAGTCGTTCAACTGGATGCGCGGCGCGGTTCCGAACTTTGCCTGCATCGTCATTGCCGGAGGACCGATGTGGATGAAACTTACGAGCGATTTCTTCTCGAGTTTCTGCACTTCGGTAGCTTCCGGAAGTTTGTATCTCACCAGCAGTTCCTGATCGCGCATGGTCGTCGAGACCATAAAGAAGAAGAGGATCATGAAGATCACGTCAGGAAGCGAAGCGGTCGAGATAGGGGGCAGACCTTTGCTGCCCTTCTTTTTCATTACTGCCATGGCTTACTTCTTAATGTTACGCGGTTCAGCCTCCGAAATCTTCAGAGGTACGGCCTTCGATACTGCATTGCGCAACTCCTCGGGAAGATCCGCGAATTTTGCGCCGAATTTACGCTGTGCCACTTCGTCGCGCACTTCGTTGAATGCGCGCGTGAGTTCGTTCTGCACCATGATATAGGACTGGTAGCCCGTATCCCGGGTCGTCTGCAACGAGACGACGCCTTCGCTCACGGGATATACCCACTTGCCGCCGTCGGGAAGTTCAATGTCCTTGTTCGCCTTCTCGGGCAGGTTCTCGTCATCCAGCGGATTGAGGATGAACTCTTTGGTCCTGTCCTTGAGTTGACGCAGGTCGATCGCCTCCTGTTTTCCTGCGGCTCCTGCCATGATGTCGCCCCTACCGTTGATGAACACCAGGAAGAGGTTGCGCTCCTTGACCTTGATTTCATCCTGGGGTTGATCCTCAGGAGGCATCGGCGGAAGCATGCGCACCAGACCCGTGTCGGTATTCATGGTAGTGGCCACCAGGAAGAAAATCAGCAGCAGGAAGGCGATGTCGGCCATAGAACCGGCATTGATCTCCTGGATTTTTCTTTTATCTGTTGCCATTGTGTCTTACTCGGTTATTTGAATGCGCCCCAGATCTCGGTTGCTACGGCCGTCACGAATGCGGCGACGCATGCAACATAGGTTACGAGGATGCTCGTTTCGGTAATTACGGTTTCACCGTGGCCGAAGAACCCGTTGTTCTGGAGGTCGACAATGTTCACCGTGTGGCCTGCCGAGTAGAAGTACGACACGCCCACGATAACGATGATCAACGCCAGGGACAGGATGGTTCCCTTGATGCCTGCCGGGTTCTGAATCATTCCGAAAACGGCGCAGAAAATGGCCGCAGCGACAGCGAACACGAAGAGGAAGTAACCCCACATCAGGTTCACGCTGATCGATGCGTCCGAGCCGCCGGTAGCGATCGCGTAGACCATGAGGACTACGGTGATAGCCATCAGAATACCCAGCAATATGTTTAAAATCTTTTTCATAATTGCTTTTGACTATTTCAGCGTTCGATTATTTCTTGTTGTAAGCCGTCAGAATATCCATCAGCGTGATGGACGAATCCTCCATATCGTTCACGAGCGAGTCGATCTTCGAAACGATATAGTTGTAGAACAGCTGAAGAACAACCGCCGCGATAAGACCCATGAGGGTCGTCAGCAGGGCGACCTTGATACCGCCTGCAACCAGCGTCGGGCTGATGTCACCGGCAGCCTGGATGGCGTCGAACGCCGCGATCATACCGACGACGGTTCCCATAAATCCCAACATGGGCGAAAGGGCGATGAACAGGCCGATCCACGAAAGACCCGACTCCATCTGGCCGGTCTGAACCGAACCGTAGGAAACGACGGCTTTCTCGACGGCGTCGAGACCCTGGTCGTAACGGTCGAGACCCTGATAGTAGATCGAAGCGATCGGACCGCGGGTGTTGCGGCAAACTTCCTTGGCAGCCTCGATGCCGCCGTTCTTGAGCGCCTCCTCGACGGATGCGATGAGTTTCTTCGAGTTGATCGTCGAAAGCGACAGGTACAGAATACGCTCGATGGCCACGGCCAGACCGATCACCAGGCAGAGGAGCACCGGAAGCATCCACTCCCAGCCGCCTTCGAGGAACTTCTGCATCATAACGTGGTGCATGCTGTCGCCTGCGATCTGGGTTTCAGCGACAACCGTTTCGGTTGCGGCAGCGGCATCCTGTGCGAACGCACTAACGGTACCCAATACGGACAGGGCAGCCGACGGAATCAAAAAAAGTTTTTTCATAGTTGTGTTGGATAAATTAAATTTTGATTAGTTGATTTTTTATTGTTGTGTTTTGGTTTCTTTCGTTTTTCCGGCCGGTCGGGGCCTCTTTTCTTTTCGGGCGTTTCCGCCGGGTTATTTTTTCGCTAAAAATAATTATTTTTTTTGTCTTTCGCAGCCTTTGCGGCGTCCTTTTGTGCTCCGGCGCAGTTGCGAAAGGTTATTCCTGCACGTAGAGCCGAATCCCGGATAATTCACCCCGGACCCGATCAAGTAGTTGTAAATCAATCTTTTTGCCTGTGCGCTACGCCGGCCTCCGCCCAATGGTCCCGGCGGAAAGGGTACGTTAGCAGTGCGAAATATAGAAAAAAAATTTGTTACGTGCAATGGCTTATGCCGTAAATTCTCCGCGCAGGGGCTTGCGCAGAAGCATGCGTGTCTCGTCGTCCGGAAGCCCCAGCCCGAGTACGTACATCAGTTTGGTCACGGCTGCCTCGGCGGTCATGTCGTAGCCGCACAGGACGCCGGTTTTTTGCAGTTTGAGCCCCGTTTCGTACAACTCCATCGAGACGCGGCCCCCGCCGCACTGCGTGATGTTGAGGAGGATGATTCCGCGTGCGACGGCCTCTTCGATGACGCGGATGAACCATTCGGAGGTGGGGGCGTTGCCCGCGCCGAAGGTTTCGAGCACCACGGCCCGCAGCCCCGGAGCCGAGAACATGGCCCGCAGGATCTCCTCGCCCATTCCCGGGAAGAGTTTGATCAGCTCGATGCCTCCGGAGAGCTTCGTGGCGATGCGCAGTTCCGCCGGCGACTCTTCGGGTTGCAGGATCGCCGGGAGGTTGTAGGCGATGTTGACGCCGACTTCGGCCAGCGGCGGGTAGTTGTAGGAACGGAAGGCGCTCAGGGCTTCGGCGCTGCGTTTGGTGGTGCGGTTGGCGCGGAAAAGCCGGTTCTGGAAATAGAGCGACACTTCGGGGACCTCGGGCCGGTCGCCGATGCGCGCTCCGGCGATTTCGATGGCCGTGATGAGGTTCTCGCGCCCGTCGGTGCGCAGCACGCCGATCGGAATCTGGCTTCCGGTGAAGACCACGGGTTTGGCGAGATTTTCGAGCATGAAGCTCAAGGCCGATGCCGTATAGGACATGGTGTCGGTTCCGTGCAGCACGACGAATCCGTCGTAGCGGGCGTAGTTGTCGCGGATCAGGCGGGCCAGGGCCACCCAGTTCGCCGGCTCGACGTTCGACGAGTCGATCACGGGCGACACCGTGTGTACGTCGATGTCGACGTTGAGGCGTTTCAGCGAGGGGAATTCGTCGTAGATGCCGCTGAAATCGAAGGGGACCAGCGCCCCGGTGGCGGCATCGGTCTTCATGCCGATGGTCCCGCCCGTGTAGATGATCAGAATGGAGGATCGCATAGCGTTTTTATTTCTCTAATGTTTCGATCAGAAAGCTCACGGGGCGAAACCCGTCGTTGCAGGAGATCATCGCCGAGGCGGGATTCTTCATCCAGCCGTCGTAGATGTTCGTGCCGCCGTGTGCCAGCGTCATGACGAACGGCGAAAGCGTCTGCCAGGCGCTGTCGCACAATCCGTCGGGTTTCCGCCAGCCGTCGGTCGTGAAAACCTGCCCTTCGTACAGGTCGCAGGCATGTTCGATGGGATTTTCGTACTGCTCCATCAGATCCCTGTGGCAGGTCTTGCGCAAGACCGTGATCTTTATTTTTTTCATGTTCGGTGTCGTGTTATGCTCTTTCGGGCCGGGAAAGGCCGTTGTCTGACGAGGGGGATGCGTGGTCGGAAGATTCGTTCTCCGGAACTTCGGTCGCGTTTTCAGGCGGCAGCTCGCGGGGGTCCGCTCGAAACGCAGTTGCGGGCAGGCCTCCGCAGGGCGGAGCTGCGGCCTGCCGATTCGCCTCGGGCGCATCGAAAAACTTCCGGCCATGACTGGGGGCGGGCCGGTTTTGCGGCCGTCCGAACATCCTTTCGGCATTGGCCGTCGTCGCTTCCGCGACCTCTTCCGGGGTCAGTCCCTTGATTTGGGCGACTTTTTCGCAGACGTAACGCACCCAGGCCGATTCGTTGCGCTCGCCCCGGTGAGGCGCGGGCGTCAGATAGGGACAGTCGGTTTCGAGCACGAGGTCCCGCAGCTCCATTTCGCCCGCGACCTCGGCCAGCCTGCTCTTTTTAAAGGTCACTACGCCGCCGATTCCGAAAACGAAATCGCCGCACTCCTTCAGTTTGCGATAGGTTTCGATTCCGTCGGAATAGGCGTGGAAAACGCCCCGGACGCCCCGGCCGCGGTATTCGCGCATGATGGTGACGGTTTCGGGCCAGGCGTCGCGCGTATGCACGGCGATCGGCAGTCCGTATTGCAGCGAAAGGTCGATCTGGCGGCGGAAGGCTTCGGCCTGCTCTTCCCGGAAGTCGCGGCTCCAGTAGAGGTCCAGCCCGATTTCGCCCACGGCGCAGAACCCCGCGATTCCCTCGGGCGGCGTCCGGAGGTAACTTTCGACCAGAGCGAGTTCGTCGCGCCAGCGGGGATTGTCGTTCACCGACGTGGGGTGCAGGCCCATCATCGGGATGCACCGCTGCGGGTGGCGGCGGCAAAGCCCGAACAGCCGTTCGTGGCTTTCGGAGTCGATGGCCGGGAGCAGCAGCTGCCCGACCCCTTCGGCCGCGGCGCGCGCCAAAGCCTCTTCGCGGTCGCGGTCGAACGCTTCGTCGTAAAGGTGTGAATGCGTATCTGTCAGTTTCATAGCTTCATATATCGGTTTCCGGGCAGCTGGCGCACGGCTCCTGCCAGCTCCAGACCCACGAGCAGCGTCGCCAGCTCGCCGGGATTCAGCCCCGTCAGCTCGCCGAGCGCCTCGACCGAAAGCGGGTCGTCCGTGCGGAAACAGCCCAGCAATCCCGCTTCGTCGGGTGTCAGTTCCGGTGTCGGGGGTTTTGCGCGCAGCGTTGCGGGATTCTCCCCGAGGTCCCACATCAGTTCGCGGATCACGTCGTCGGCTGTCAGCACCAACTGCGCTTTGCGGTTGCGGATCAGGTGGTTCGTCCCGGCCGACGCCCGGTCGGTGATGCGTCCCGGCACGGCCATCACCGTGCGGTCGTAGGAGTCGGCGCAGTGGGCCGTGAAAAGCGAACCGCCGCTGTCGGGCGACTCGACGACGATACACCCCGCGCTCAATCCTGCGATGATGCGGTTCCGCGCCAGGTAGAAGTTGCCGTTCTGTTTCGATTGCGAATGCAGTTCCGTGACCAGCGCACCCCCGCGGGCGAGTATGTCGCGCGCCACGTCCGTATGCAGAGCGGGCGTCACCCCGGGCAGGGGGTTGGCCACCACGGCGACGGTCGGTACGCCTGCTGCAAGCGCAGCGCGATGCGCCGCAACGTCGATGCCGAACGCCAGCCCGCTGACGACCGAAAGCCCCGGAACGCGCTCTGCGAGTCCTCCGACCAGCCGGTTGCAGGCCGTCTGTCCGTAAGGGGTCGCCTCGCGTGTTCCGACGATGGAGATACAACGTGCCGAGAGGGCTTCGACGCAGCCCTTTATGTATATTACGTGGGGATAATCGGGGATTTCGCGCAGCAGCGCCGGGTATTCCGGGTCGGTGGAGGCGACGGCCGCAATGTCGTTGCGGCGACAGTGGGCGAGTTCCTTTTCGGCGGCCGGAAATCCCTTCCGGCGGACGATCTGCTGCGCCGTGTCGGGACGCAGGTCGGCTTTGGCGACGAGTTCATCGGCGGTGGCGGCGAAAATGCTCCGCGCATCGCCGAACAGCTCCAGCAGATGCACGGCTCCTTTTATACCGATGCCCGGAGTCATCTGAAGGGCAATATCTTCGATGGTCATAGCCGCGAATGAAAAATCGTTTTTGCAGATGATAAAGGTAGCGGTTTTTGGGAAATAACGGGAATTTATTCGGGAAATAATGCAAAGTTGGGCAGAAGTTTTGCAAAAATCAGAATTGTTCGTATATTTGCACTCCCGATGCGCTTGGAAATTAGTTCCGAACGCTCCCCGGGCCGGAGAGGGGCCGTTTTTCGGTTTGAGTTCCGGTTGTGTGAAAGGGAGCGGAGAGAGCTGATAGGGTTAGGTTGGTGTAGAGAGGGCGCAGCGGGAAAGATGATGGTCTGATGGCCGAGTGGCTAGGCAAAGGTCTGCAAAACCTTGTACAGCGGTTCGAATCCGCTTCAGACCTCAACTTTGATGTGAAAGTCCTTGGAAGCTAATAACTTCCGAGGACTTTTTCTTTGTCAGGGCCCTTATCAGCCTCGGTTGTTTCGTTATCGCTTGTAATTCAGCAATAACAAGGCGTCAGCCTGCTCGTCGGTATCTTCGAGCATGTCCCGCGCCAGCCCGTTGCCGCCAATTGAAAACCTCCGTATTCCGATTCCGGAATGCGGAGGTTTTTTGATCGGAGCCGGACGGCGGTTCCGGCATCCTTCGACGCAGTTTCGCCCTTACCTGTTCCCGGCGTACAGGCCGCTCATTATGTCGGTGATCTGTTTCCAGGAATTGCCGCCGTCGTTGGCCGCTTTGGCTCCGGGCGTCGATCGGCCGTCCTCGATGTACTTCTTCACCCGGGCGGCCATCTCCCTGATCCGGCCCGCGTATTCCGGATTGTTTATCTGGTTGACCTTCTCTTCGGGATCGTTGACCATGTCGTAGAATTGCAGCGGGGGCTGTCCGTCGATCCTGTACTCTTCGCCGGAACCGTTTCCCGCGTTGAATATCAGCTTGTACTGCGGTGTCCGGTAGGTGAAATAGCCGGCTCCCGACGTGGCGATCAGGTCGGTCCGGGCGGCGTTGCCCGAGCCGTCGAGTATCGGCCAGAAGCTGAAACTGTCTTCGGCCTCGTCGTCGGCTATCCGGTAGCCGAGCATGTCGGCGAACGTGGCGTACAGATCGGTCAGCGAGACGAGCGAATTATCGGTCACGTGTCCGTACCGGTCGCCCCACGACAGGATGAAGGGAATGCGGTGGCCGCCTTCCCAGCCGTGCGACTTGTAGCCCCGGTAAATATAGGACGGATAGTGCCCTTTCCTGTTTATCCTGTCCATGTTGATGTAACCGGCGCAGCCGTTGTCGGCGGCGAACATGACGATCGTGTTGTCGTATTTGCCGATCTCCTTCAGCTTTCGATTGACCCTGCCGACGATGTCGTCTATCATCATCACCAGGTCGCCGTAGTCGCCGATCTTGGATTTGCCCTTGAACTCCTTGCTCGGGAAAAGCGGGATGTGGGGAGCCGTCAGCGCCATGTAGAGGAAGAACGGCTTGTCGGAATCCTTGTTTTCGTCGAGGTATTCGAGCATCTTGTCCGCCAGGTGGGGCTGCATGCCGTCGGCGCTCCAGTCGCTGTGGCCGATGCCGCCCTTGATTTTATACAGTCCGCCGCCGGATTCTTCGAATCTCGTGTTCGGCTGTTTCTCCGCCATGTCGTTGACCATGTAGAGGTACGGAGGTCCGGACGGCGAGGTCAGCCCGTAGAAATAGTCGAATCCCCGATCGGTGGGACCGTTGGCCACGCGTTTCGTGAAGCCGATGTTGTCGACGGTTTTCGCCTTGCCTTCCTTGTGTGTCCAATCCCACCCCAGATGCCATTTGCCGATGGCCGCGGGTTCTTTCCGAAGGCCCCGTAGCACGAGGCCAGTGCCCCCAGCAGGCACGACGAGGTAATGAACAGGTTGTTTTTTCTCATCGGACAAATGGGTTAATGGTTTGAATACCCAAAGGTAGCGATGTTTTACGGACCGGGCGGACAATATTCGACCTTAAAAGGCCATTTTTCGACCAGGATGGCCGTTGCAGGGCCTCGCTTGATCCGGTCTTTTATGCTTCGCGGCGCATCGAGAGCGCAATGCGTCCGCGAACGGCATCCACGCCCGTCACCCGCACCTCGACGTGCTGTCCCAGATGCACCACGTCGGCCGGCGAAGCCACGTAGCGGTCGGCCAGCTGCGAGATGTGCACCAGCCCGTCCTGTTTGACGCCGATGTCGACGAAGGCCCCGAAGGCCGTGATGTTGGTGACGATGCCCGGCAGGAGCATTCCCTCGCGCAGGTCGCCGATCGTGTGCACGTTGGGGTCGAATGCGAAGACCTGCAACTGCTCGCGCGGGTCAAGCCCCCGTTTGTCGAGCGCCTCGAGTATGTCCGTCACGGTCGGCAGCCCCGTTTCTCCGCTCACGTATCGTTCGGCCTTGAGACCGCTGCGCAGCTGTTTGTCGGCCAGCAGGCGTTCGACCGTCACGCCCGCGTCGGCGGCCATCCGCTCGACGACGGCGTACGATTCCGGGTGCACGGCGCTGTTGTCCAGCGGATTCGCGCCTCCAACGACCCGCAGGAACCCGGCCGCCTGCTCGAAAGCCTTGGCTCCCAGCCGCGGCACTTTGAGCAGCGCCCTGCGGCTTTTGAACTCCCCGTTCGCCGCACGGTAGGCTACTATGTTTTGCGCCAGCACGGGTCCCAGCCCCGATATGTAGGTCAGGATGTGTTTCGAGGCGGTGTTGATATTGACGCCGACGCGGTTGACGCAGCTTTCGACGACCGTCCGGAGCCGCGCCTTGAGCTTCGCCGGGTCGACGCTGTGCTGGTACTGCCCCACGCCGATCGACTTGGGGTCGATCTTGACCAACTCCGAGAGCGGGTCGATCAGGCGGCGTCCGATGCTCACGGCCCCGCGCACCGTCACGTCGTAGTCCGGGAACTCCTCGCGCGCCGCGGCCGACGCCGAGTAGACCGACGCGCCGTCCTCGCTCACCATGAATACCTCCACGCCGTCCAGCCCCAGTCCGCGGACCAGCTGTTCGGTCTCGCGGCCCGCCGTGCCGTCCCCGATGGCGAATGCCTCGGCCTTGTGCCTGGCGGCCAGCGATTTCAGCGTCTCGGCCGCTTCGGCCGCCCGGCCCTGAGGCGGATGGGGGTAGACGGTCGTGTTGTGCAGCAGGTTGCCCTGCGCGTCGAGCGCCACGACCTTGCATCCCGTGCGGAATCCCGGGTCGATGGCCACGACGCGCTTCTGCCCCAGCGGCGAGGAGAGCAGCAGTTGGCGCAGGTTCTCGGCGAAAACCCGGATCGCCTCGTCGTCGGCCTTCTCCTTGGCCGCCGCGAGCTGTTCGGTCTCGATCGAGGGGCGTATCAGGCGTTTGAACGCGTCGGCCACGGCCGCTTCCATCCATTCGCGCGTCGCCGAGCCGGGCCGTACGAACAGCCGGCGGAGACTTTCGATGCAATGTTCGGCATCCACGTCGACCGCGATTTTCAGGATGCCCTCCTCCTCGCCGCGGCGCATGGCCAGGAAGCGGTGCGACGAGATGCTGCGCAGGGGCGTCTCGGCGTCGAAATAGTCGGCGTATTTCGCCCCTTCCGTCTCTTTGCCTTTGACGAGTTTCGAATGGACGATGCCTTCGCGGGCGAACGTGCGGCGCAGCGTGTTGCGGGCGCGCTCGTCTTCCGAGATACGTTCGGCGACGATGTCGCACGCCCCGGCGAGGGCCTCCTCCGGGGTCGGCACTTCGGCCGAAACGAACCGCCGGGCCTGCTGCACGACGTTGCGGGACTGCTGCGCCAGGATGATTTCGGCCAGCGGCTCCAGGCCCCGTTCGCGCGCCACGGTGGCCCGCGTGCGGCGTTTGGGTTTGTAGGGCAGGTAAATGTCCTCCAGCTCCACCGCATCCCAGCACTCCGCGATGCGCCGGCGGAGTTCCGGGGTCAGCCTGCCCTGCCCCTCGATGGTCGTGAGCACCGTCTGCTTGCGGGTTTCGAGTTCGGTGAGCCGGTCGAGCCACTCCTTGACGGAGGCGACCTGCACCTCGTCGAGCGAGCCGGTCGCTTCCTTGCGGTAGCGGCTGATAAAGGGGATCGTCGCCCCTTCGCGGAGCAGACACACGGTCCCCTGCACCTGGTGCAGCGGAATTTGCAGTCGTCGGGATATGATTTGTTCGATCATGTTCGGAAAAATGTTCTTCGGCAAAGATAGGAAAAAGCCACCCCGGCGGCAAATCCCGGGGTGGCTTTCGCGACGGAGCAGCTTCTATTCCGCCGTGAGCAGGAATACGCCGCTGTCGTAAATCTTCGGCATCGAGGGGTTGATGCCGGCGTTCGAGAGCATCTCGCCGCTGAAGGTTTTGCCGTCGAACCAGTTGCGCGATTTGTCGACGTTCAGTTCGCGGATGGTGTAGCCCGTCTTCGGGTCGAGGCCCTGCAAGCGGAATTTCGGGATCAGCGAGCGGCCCTGGTACCGGAGGCTGTACGTGAACAGCACGGCCTGCTTCCGGTCCTTCGAAACGTACATCAGGCCGTAGCAGCCGCTCTTGTCATAGGGCGTGCCGATGCGGTAGAGGTCGCCCTGCATCACGATGTCGCGGTACTCCTTGTAGCTGGCGATGGCCCGGCGGGCGAACTGCCGCTCCTCGTCGGTCATCTGCCTGGGCTGAAGCTCCATGCCGAGGCGTCCGGCGCAGGCCATGTCGAAGCGGAACTTGATGGGCGTGATGTTGCCCGTCTGGTGGTTGGGCGTGGCCGAGACGTGCGAACCCATCACGACGGCGGGGTAGAAAAGGCTCGTGCCGTACTGGATGCGGGCGCGCGAAAGCGCCTCGGTGTTGTCGCTCGTCCACACTTCGTCGAAATACTTCAGGGCGCCGTACTCCACGCGGCCGCCGCCCGAGGCGCAGGCCTGGATCAGCACGTCGGGGTATTTGGCGCGGATGCGTTCCATCACCTTGTAGAAGCCCTGCGCGTAGTCGATCCAGAAGCGCGACTGCTCGTCGGCCGGGAGGTAGGCCGAACCCACGTTGTTGGCGTTGCGGTTGGCGTCCCACTTGATGTAGTCGATCTTGTCCGAGAGTTTCATCGTGTTGTCGAAGACTCCGAACACGAAGTCCTGCACCTTGGGGTTCGTGAGGTCGAGCAGCCACTGGTTGCGGGTCGTGGGCGCTTCGCGCTTCGGCGGACGGACGATCCAGTCGGGGTGCTTCTCGGCCAGCTCGCTCTTGGGGTTGACCATCTCCGGTTCGATCCAGATGCCGAACTTCAGTCCCTTCGAGTGGGCGTAGGAGGCGATGTGGTCGATGCCTTCGGGGAGTTTCGCGGCGTTCACCTGCCAGTCGCCCAGTCCGGCGTTGGAGTTGTTGCGCGGGTATTTGTTGCCGAACCAGCCGTCGTCGAGGACGAACATTTCCAATCCCATCGAGGCCGCGTCGTCGATCATCTGTTTCAGGACCTTGGCGTCGAACTTGAAGTAGGCGCCTTCCCAGCTGTTGAGCAGCGTGGGGACGACCTCGTGGCCGTGGTAGATGCCGTAGTTGCGCGCCCAGTCGTGGAGGTTGCGCGAGGCGCCGCCCGCGCCGCAGAACGAGTGGGTGTAGATCATTTCGGGCGTGGTGAACGTCTCGCCCGGGCGGAGCCTGTACTCCGAGGCGTTGGGGTTGGCGCCGGCCAGGACGGTCAGCACGTCGAATTCGTCGACCTCGAAGTTGAGGCGGAAATTTCCGCTCCAGGCCAGCGCTCCGGCAATGACTTCGCCGCAGGTCTCGCTGAACGAATCGCTGTTCAGCGTGAGCAGGAACGCCGGGTTTTCGGTGTGGGTCGTGCGCACCTCGCGCGTCGACTCGATGCTTTTCGATCCGTGGGTCAGCAGCGTGTGGTCGACCTGCGCTTCACGCGCCCAGGCCCCGTAGAGGTGCGTCAGGAGGTATTTGTCGGCCTTCAGCGGGAGCGACGAGGAGTAGAAGCTGTGCAGCGTGACGGGACCCTTCTCGCGGTTGCGGATCACGGCGTGCGTGGTGATGACGTTTTCGCGGGCGTAGGCCGTGAAGACCAGTTCCACGTCGAGCGCCTGACAGCAGTCGGTCATCTTCACGACGGTCTCCGTCACGTTCTTGTCGGAGAGCTGTTTCGAGGCGTGCGACACGTAGCGCAGTTCGGTGTTCATGTCGCCGTCGGCATGGGTGACGCGCAGGGCGGGTTCGCGGAAGTTGCGGCCTCCCGTCGCGGGATAGGCCAGGTCCTCGGTTCCGTGGTCACTGCGGCGGTTGCTCTTGTAGTCGGCCAGCGGCGCCGGGTCGTCGATGCGTCCGCCGAAGTGGCGGAAATAAACTTCGCCTCCGGGGGCGGCGGTGAGCACCATCGAGACCTTGTCGGTGCCGATGTCGATGACCTGCTGCGGCGCGGCGGCCGATACGGTGTTCGCGGCAAAGGCGGCAATCAGGGGGATCAGTAGTTTTTTCATACGCTTTAAACGGTTTCTGCGTCCAAAGATACGAAAATATGCGAAACTATACGAAATAAACCGAAATAACACCGTAATTCCGGGCGGCTTCCGATCAGAACGTATAGGCGACGCGCAGGTAGCCGTAACGGCCCAGGTAGGAGGTTGAGGAGGTGACGATGTAATCCGTGTCGAAACTCGTGGTGGCGTAGTCGGGGCGGTTGAGGATGTCGATGACGCCCGCCGAAAGCCCCAGCCGGTTCTCCTTGCCGAACTTGCGCCCCGCCGAGGCGTTGAGGATCACGTTGTGGCGCGTGAGCGTGTGCGAGCGGCTGTTGCAGTAGAATTCGTAGAGCGTGCCGACCGACCCGAAATACTTGCCGAAGCGCAGGTCGACGCGCGCCGTGAGTTGTTCGCGCAGCTCCTGCGCGGTCTCTTTCTGCGTGGTGTAGGAACTCATCGAGGTGTTGGAGCGGATGTTGAGCTTGACCTTGCTCGAAAAGCCCGAGTCGAAGCCGAAGCCGAAGCCGAGCGAATGGCGGACCGAGTGGAAGAGGTCTTCGCCGGTGAAATAGGGCGTCTGGCTGAAGCCGTAGTTCACCGAGACGTTCAGGGTCGAGCGCAGCGGGTTGATCTGCTGTGAGTAGGAGACCCTGCCCCCGAGGTTGTAATTGCCCCCGACGTTGGTCTGCGTGGTGAGCTGCGCACCCTTCCGTGCCGTGTAGTCGTACTGGGGCAGGTAGGTGTCTTCGAGGAAGAGCGTGCGTCGCTGGGCGATGTAGTTGAAGGTGTAGCTGCCGTTGAGCCGCACGCTGAAGGAGAGGGCCTTTTTGACGTCGGTGAACTGGAATCCCGCCGATCCCGAGAGGTCGTTCTGCAACTTGAGACCGGGGTTTCCGGCCTGCAACGAAAGGGGGTTGGTGGCGTTGAGCGTCGAGCGCAGCGCGTCGAGCGGGATCATCTGCGGGAAGGAGGCCAGGTTGAACGAAAAACGCTTCCGCGACTTGCCGACCGAGAGGTAGACCGTCGGGTTGAGCTGGAAGAACAGCCGCGGGAAGCGCTCCTCCTTGGGGAAGCGCTCGCTGCGGGCGATGTCGTAGAGCACTCCGCCCAGTCCGGCCATTATCCAGACGTCGCCGCTCCGGTATTGCAGGCTGGTTTGCAGGCTGTGCGTGTAGGTGTCGGTCGTGTAATGGTAGGAGTTGACCGTGTCGACGACGCCCTGCGGGTCGGAGAGGAAATCGACCGCCAGCTGTTTCGAGCGGGCGTAATCGCGGCTGAAGTTGTATGAGGCGTTGACCGAACCCTTTTTTCCCAGTTTGTAGCGGTAGCCCAGATTGGCGCCGAACGAATAGTTGCGGCTGTCGCCGTCGTTGCGCAGTTTGACTTGCAGGCCGGGTGTCGAGGCCGTCGTGTCGACCCGCCAGCCGTCCCGGTCGCCGGGTGCGTATTTGCCCGAGACGTTGAACGACAGGGTCGACCGTTCGGAAATTTTCGAGTGGAAGAAAATGCTGACATTCAATCGGATGTTGCGTCTGTCGGAGTTGCTGTTGAGGTTCGTCCGGGTCTTTTCGTCGTCGATCCGCTGCTGCGTGCGGCTGTGCCCGAGTGTGGAGCCGTCGTCGATCGAAAAGGTGGTCATGGCCCCGAAAACCTTCTTCTTCCGCTGGATGTTGACGTAGTTCGAGATCTCCGCCGAAAGCGATTTCGAGAGCGATTCGTTCCGGCTCTCCTCGCTGCGCAGGGCATAGGCTTCGGTCGGGAAATATTCGGTCTGCGAGGACCCCGTGCTGCTCTGGCGGCTGCGTCCGAACCGGACGGCGGTCGATACGTTGGTCGAGTCGCCCCGGCGCAGGGTATAGTCCGCCTGGGCGTCGGTCTGTTTCGTGGGGGTCGTCTTCGAGTCGAACGAGACGCCTTCTCCCTGCCGGATGTTGTCCTTCGAGTTGGAGGCTTCGAGACGCCAGTTGCCCCTTTCGGTGTTGCGGTAAAAGCTTCCGGCCTCGGAATGGCGGATTTCATGCCGACCCGAGTAGTCCCTTTCGAGGCTCGCGCCGAGCGTGCCCTCCAGATTTCCGCCCAGGATGTAACCGCGCTTCGACTTGGTTTCGACGTCCATCACTTTCTCCTTTTCGGCCGTGTTGTCCCCCAGGCGCTTTGCCTCGGGGCTGAAATCCTCGTAGACCCGCACGCTCCGGACGTCCGAGGCTTCGAGGTCGGTGAGTGCGTAGGAGGTTTTCGAGCCGAAGAGGTTTTTCCCGTCGATCAGCACCCGTTTGACCTCCTGCCCTTCGGCGTAAATCTTGTTGTCCTTGATCTCGACGCCCGGCAGCTGTTTCAGCAGCTCCGCGAAACGGTCGTCGGCCATGGTTTTGAACGCCCCCGCGTTGTAGACCGTCGTGTCGCCCCGGAAGACCATGGCGACCTGCTGCCCGACGACCACGACCTGCGCGATCGACTGTTCGTCGACCTCCATTTTGACCTCGATCCGTCCCCGGAATCCGGTGTTTCCGTAGCGTTTTTTGAACGGCTTGTAACCCACGTAGGTGACCTCCAGGTCGACCGAGTCGCGGAAAATCCGGTCGCAGCGGTAGACGGCCATGATACGGTAGAAATCCTCCTTGACGGTCGTGCCCCGCAGCGTGTCGGCCCGGCTGACGATCGAGACCGTGGCGCCCAGCAGCGGGTCGTGCGTCTCCTTGTCCTCGACCGTGACGACCGTGCGCGCCGGCCGGCCGAAGTTCATGGGTTGGTAAGAGAGGGCGAAGGATTGGAGCGCATGATTCCCCGCCGGATGTGCGGAGGGCATGCCGACAAACCCGAGAAGGGCGAGAATCAGTAGTATGTAACGCGTCAAACCGGGGGGGGTGAAGGTTTATTGGCCGCAAGATAGTAATTTCCGTCCATAGTACAGCCGGTCCGCAAAAAAAGAAATTTCGGCCCGAATGGGGCGTTTCGGATCGAAACCGCAGGCGGAAATCCGGTTAAACATTGTCGCGATATGTCGCAGGATGCGTTCGGATTGTAAGTTCGGTTAAATTCATGGTTCGAAAAGATGTTCGGAATGGTGTTTTTTTCTTATCTTGCGAAACAAGATTTGTCTTGAATCAAATGAAACTGGCATGAGGAAGAGTGGATTGAACCGCCGCCCGGCGACCGCCCGGATCAGCGTTCCGGACCATGCCGACGAATTCCCGGCCCGGGTTCCCCCCCCCGCGGGAATTGCCCTACCATCTGTTGACAGTCGCGTGTTTCCCGATGCCCGACAGTTGCGCCATGCAGCTGCCGGAAGCCGTTATTGTGTCCCCTGACCGGTGAAATCCCCATTTCTCGGGGTTGCCGCCTGTTGTGCGGCACTCTATCTTTGTCCCCCGAAAACGAATGACATTCTTACTATTCACATAACCCTGTTTGCCGTGAAGAAATTTTTACTAATGCTTTTATTGGCGGGCGTCTGCATTCCGCTGGGAGTGCGGGCCCAGGCTCCGAAGAAGGTCTCCATCGAAGGGACCGTGACGGAGTACAACACGAAGGAGCCGATTGCGGGCTGCGTGGTTTCCATTCCGACGCTTGAGCTGTGGGTGGTGACCGATGCCAAAGGCCGGTTCCGGATGCCGTCGGTGACCACCGGCAGCTACACCATCGAGGCAACCTGCCTGGGTTACGAGCCGCTTTCGTACAAGGTGACGGTCAGCGCTTCGATCGGGGCGCTCTCGCTGCGCCTCAAGGAGTCGAGCCTGCAACTCAACACCGTGACCGTAACGGCCCAGCGGGGCCGCAGCATCAACTCCTCGTCGACGATCGACCGTCAGGCGATGGACCACCTGCAAGCCACCTCCGTCAAGGACGTGATGCAGCTGCTGCCGGGCGTGCTGACCGCGAATCCGGAATTGACGAACTCCACTTCGAATTTCGTCGGCATCCGTGATCTGCCTAATTCGATGACGGACGGTAAGGATGCGAACAGCATCAACTCCAGTTCGGTGGGCGTCTATGTCGATGGAGCCGTTGTGAATAATAGCGCGATGCTGATGGGTGGAAAAGCGGCCGCTTTCGGGCAGCAAACCAGCCGGGGTATCGACATGCGCACCATTTCGACCGACAATATCGAGTCGATCGAGGTCATCCGCGGCGTTGCGTCGGCCGAATACGGCAATATGAGCGCCGGAGCGGTCGTCGTCAAGACCAAGCAGGGCCGCACTCCCTATGAAATCCGGGTGAAGACCGTGCCGGATACCAAGGCCGTGTCGCTGACTAAAGGTTATGCGTTGGGGTCCGACAAGGGTTTCCTCAATGCGTCGATCGACTACGCCAATGCGATGAAGGACATCCGTACGGTGGAGGAATCTTATGACCGCGGAACGTTTTCGGTGGGTTATACCAATACCTTCAACCGTGACCGCACGCCGTTTCAGTTCAATGCGAAGGTGAGCGGTTACCTTTCGCGCGGCACTACAAAGGCTGATCCGGACAATATCTCGCAGGCTGAACGCAAGGAGTTGGACGATCGGAACCTGTCGATCAACCTTAATGGTTCGTGGCTGCTCAACAAGTCGTGGATTACGTCGTTGAAATACGTTTTCAACACATCAATGACCCGTCAGTACGCCCGTCAGCAGATGGCGCCCAGCGCCCTCGGTGTCGCCAATCCCGGAGCTTTGGAAAACGGGGAGTATCTGACTGAATTCACCCCTGACAATTACTTGAGCGATATTCGGAATTTGAGTATGGCCTATTACACCACGGCTAAAATGGTGGCTGAACTTTCGGGGCGTTACGGCAAGGTCTACAACAAGGCGATGCTCGGTGTCGAGTGGAACAATTCGGGCAACACCGGCAAAGGACAGTATTACGAAGGCGTGCGTCCCATGTCGTTCCGTCCGGAGCCGTTCAGCGACATTCCTTTCCTGAATCAGGTGGCTGTCTTCGCCGAAGAAAAAGCGACGCTGCCGATCGGAAAAACATCGCTCACGTTGCAGGCCGGCGGACGTTTTACCTATATGGCGACGGATCAGCTGAACGATAAGTGGGCCGTCGATCCGCGTTTTAACGCCAAATATACGATCATCAGCAATCGCGCGCCGAAAAAGGTCCGCGAACTGTCGCTGCGCGCCGGCTGGGGCATCCAGACCACGCTGCCGGCCCTGCGGCTGCTTTATCCTTTTCCGGTGTATATTGACCGGGTTTCGTTCAGCTGGGGCGGAACTGCCGAGACGGGGCCTGTGGCGGCATGGACTACGTTCGTGACCCCGCAGTCCGATATGATTAACCGCGATCTGAAGATGCAGTACAGCAAGAACTTCGAAGTGGGTCTCGATTTCGATATGTTCGGTGTCAAGGGAGGCATTACCTATTATAATGAAAAGATGCGTAACGGTTATACCCTTCGTATGGTTCCGCAGGTATTGTCATTCCGGGAATACGAAACCTATAAAGGGACGGAAGTTCCGGTTTATATGGATGATCCGAACAATCCGGGACAACCGGTTCTGGGCGTGGGAGGCGAGCCGCTCGACTATCGGGATGAGAAAATATTCAATACGGCATCCGTCAAGAAACCGGCCAATGACGGTAAATACGACAAGTGGGGTGTCGAGTATACGTTCGATTTCGGGCAGATTCGTCCGGTCCGGACTTCGGTCGTTGTCAACGGAGCATACATGACCATGACCCGGAAGGATAGCGAGGGCGTGTTGTTGTACGATACTTATTCCTCGGTGAAAGTGCCTATTGACGGTAAGAATATCTACAACCCGTTTCTGGGAGCCTATTATGGAGGCAAATCCGTCTCTTCCGGTTCGGTGTACACCCGGTTCAATTCCAATATTAACCTGATCACGCACATTCCGAAGTTGCGTCTGATTACAACACTGACCGTCCAGTGTGTATGGCTCAACCGGACCCGGAATCTCCAGGCAGACGGTGTTTACATCCTCGATGACGACAATAATCCCGTTTATGGCGATTTTTCGAATGGGACGAATGGCAAGATGATCTACCGGGACCCCGATTTCTATATGAACATGGATGGTCAGCTATTGCCGTTCAATCGGAACTTGTACAACGATCCTACCTATGGAGCGGCTTACCGGGAATACCTTCAGACGGGCAGTGCGACTACGACCTTTGTCGAAAATTCGTTCAAGCCTTATTTCATGGCCAACCTCCGTGTTACGAAAGAGATCGGCAGGATTGCCCAGATTTCATTCTACGCCAACAACTTTACGAACTCGCATCCTAAAATGTTGCTGAAGAGTACGGGAACTTATAAGCGCGTAAATACGGATATTTATTTCGGCGCGGAACTAAAACTTAAATTCTAAAGAGTTGCAGATGATGAAAAAGATTTTATATTATCTGGTGCCTTTGGCGACGGCCTTTCTGCTGTGCGGCTGCCTCAAGGATATGAAAGACGGCGAATTGCTTCATGGCAACAGGGAGGTGCTGATCTCCATTGATTTGCCCGGAGAGTTGGCGTCGCTCGACAAGTCGGGGTTCAAGGTGACTATGCGCAATACGAAGATCGGAAATACGTATACTTCCGAAACGGATGCGAAGGGTGAAACCCGGATCGACGCCGAGTACGGAAATTACAGCGTGATTATCAGCAAAGTGGCCGATGTGGGCGGAATCAGCAAGTTCCTGCATGCCACCAGGGATTTCGTGCTGAATAAAGACGGTCAGTCGGCCGGGACGAACAATCTCGAGATTAAGGCTACGGCGCGTGGCACGATCATTCTGAAAGAGGTTTATTTTCACAAAACGAAGACTGCCGACGGGAAAGCGAATTATAACTATGACCAGTATTTCACGCTCTGCAACAATTCCGACGATGTGCAGTATCTCGACGGGGTGGGAGTCGGATTCCACACGTCGTTCAATTCGGGAAAATCGGCCGTGTACAATAAATTCTGGTTGGGAAGCACCAGCACCGAACTCCGCGATTCCATTCCGGTCAACGCTTTCGGTTTTGTTTTCCCGGGCGAAGGCCGGGAGCACCCGATACAGCCGGGCGAAGAGGTCGTGATTGCCTTGAGCGCCGTCGAACATACGGCAGACCAGACCAGCAGACCGATGAACCTTGCCGCGGATAATGTATGGGCGATGTATATCGACCGTTTTGCTGGCTCCGCGGTAAAAGCTCCGGCCGCGGGCGTTGAACGGCTGGAATGCTTCTGTGAGCTGGCATCCGGAAATTCGATCGTTCTCTCCATCAGCTCGCCGGCGATCGTTGTATATCGGCTGCCTGAAGATCCTTATGAGTACGTTAAGGACGGAGCCATCAAAGGCCGGCCCTACGGCAAGGTGATGTATCAGCCGACGAAGTATCAGAGTATGCCCTCGATAATGGTTCCCAAGGAGTGTATTCTCGATGGTGTGGAGTTCCGCAGTAACGATACGCACGTCCCGCGTCTTTGCTCCGACATCAGTCTCCAGCCTTTGTTTATCACGACGGCCTCGTACAGCGGTCAGTCCTATATCCGCAAGGTGGACGAAAGCGCTTCGGAGATCGTAGGTCGTACGGTTTATCAGGATACGAACAATTCGGCCGACGACTGGATTCCGCTCGATGAACCGACCCTTTGCACGGAGTACAAAAACCGATAAAACGAAACAGCCATGAAGAAAAAGATCTATGCGGTGCTCCTGTTGACTGCGGTATGTGCGGGGTCGGGCGTTTTCGCCCAGTCCTCCGCTCCGAAGGAGAACCTTGAAAAATATTATACCCTGGAACGGATTCGTTCGAAAAGCGGATGGCTCGTTTCGGACAATGCGGCGGGCCTGATGCTCAATCAGGCATCGCTCTCCATTGCGGAAGTGAATTATGATTTCGAGCAAGGCGGACTGCGCAACGTTACCGATGGAGCGGAAGTGAATGCGTTCGGGGTCCGGTCCGAGTCGTACCGCCGTTGGAATCGTCTTTCGTTCTACGGTAAGTTGAGTTATGATTATGCGGCTTCGAAGGACCGCAGTTGGGCGGGAAATGCCAACATCGGAGATTCTCCGATGCTGATCGGCGATTCGATTCCCGGAAATACGCGTGATGAAACCTATGCCATCGAGGCCGGGGTTGCCTACCGTATGGGGCGCTGGGTGGTTGGAGCGATGGGGAAATACGAGGATCGCAGCCTGGCAAAGCGTCGGGATTCGCGCAATAAAACCACCTCGATGTATTTGAGCGTTCAGCCGGGTGTGATGTTTACCTCGAAGGTGGTGGACGCAGGTCTTAATTTTACGTATGAACGCTCGACGGAGCAGGTCGGCTATGCGGCTTTCGGTACGAATACGACCAGCGGAATGATCTACTTCTTCGAAGGCATGTGGTTTTATACCAGCCAGCAGCTCGGGGGAAGCGAAAAATTCTATGACGTCTATTACAAAGGCTCCGAATACGGAGGCGCCGCCCAGTTGGAATTGAAATTGGGAAAGAGGGTGAAGTTTTTCAATCAGTTCTCGGCCGAATACGGCAAAATGGAGCGTTTCCGCTTCGATTTGGACCAGCATCTGGGCGACAACGATCAGTTGACCTACCGCTATCTGGGGGTGCTCAACGTTGCGGGCCGCGGGGTCGATCAGCGGCTTTCGGTCGACGCCTCGTGGGGCGACCTGCTGAAATACAACAATATTCAGGAGCTGGAACTTGATCCGGAGACCAATCAGAAACTGTACAAACAGTACGGTCGCTTCCTGAAATTCTCGCAGAAGCAGCGCAGCGTCGATGCCGATTACAAACTCTACGTCAAGCGCAACGAGTGGAGCAGTTCGTGGATCGTCGATGCGGCTTATACCTATTACAAGGCCGAATCGGAATATACGATCTCCCCGGCATGCTACGATCAGGACCTGCACTATTCGAAACTGATGCTGGGCGTGACGAAGAACTTCCGGTTCAGCGGCCGCAGCTGGCTCGACGCGACGGTGCGCGGCGGCTATACGTTCGGCGGCGGAACCGAACTGGAGAAGAGCTGCCCCGAGGGGGTGCAGATCGACAACGAGAACTATCGCGCCGACCTGCTGGCCCAGGAGTATGCCTTCCTGACCAACGACCGTCTGAACGGCGAGGCCGGCCTGCGCTATACGCACTGTTTCCCGGCGAAGAAAATGAGCCTGTACGTCGATCTGAAAGGGCGTGCGGCATGGGGGCGCAGCGGCCTGATGGACGGCAGCCGGCGCGGCGGCCTGTTCGCGGCCGTGGGTCTGAACTTCTGAACCGCGGGTCGTCATTAAAAACCCCGCAGGACGTGCAAAGTCCTGCGGGGTTTTTGTCGTCGGGGATTCATAAAAAAGGAACGGACCCCCGTTTTGAAGGGTCCGTTCCTTGGCGAGCGCAGGGCGGGTTATTTCACCAGCCGCATTTCGTCGATCAGCTTTCCGGCGCCAGCGTATTTGTCCATGATCCACAGCACGAAGCGGATGTCGACGCAGACCGTCTTGAAGTTGGTCGGGTGGAAATAGATGTCGCCCGACATCGACTCGCGGTTGCCGTCGAACGCCAGTCCGATCACGTCGCCCCGGGCGTTGAGCACAGGGCTTCCCGAATTGCCGCCCGTGATGTCGTTGTTGGTGAGGAAATTGACGTACAGCCGGCCGTTTTCGCCCCAGCGGCCCCAGTCCTTGCTGCGGATGAGCGAAGACATCCGGTCGTCGACACGGAATTCGTAGTCGTCGGGATTGTATTTTTCGAGGTAGCCGTCGATCGTCGAACGGGAGTCGTAGTGCACGGCGTCCTTGGGCGAGACCGGGCCTACGGTTCCGTAGGTGAGGCGCATTGTCGAGTTGGCGTCGGGATATTGGGGCGTGCCTTCCGATTCGCGCATCTCGTAGATGGCGTGGGTGTAGCGGAGTTCCTCCTTGTCGGCGTCGATGCCCGACGTCTCCTCGGCCTGTTTGAGTTTCTCGGCGAAACGCCGCGAGCTGACCGAATTGGCCATCGCCGCCATCGGGTCGGAGAGGATCTCCTCGGCCGTGCGGGGCTGTGCGAACCAGGCGCAGAGCTTTTCGTAGCTGGTGCAGCAGGTGTTTTCGAACGCGTAGTCGACCAGCGCCGGAACGTTGCCCTTGAAACGGTCGTAAAGCTGCGGCAGCTGCTCGCCCCACATTTCGCGGGGCACGTTGTCGATGAAACTCTCCATCATCCGTGTCAGCACCTCCTTGTCGGTGGCCAGGTCGAAGTCCTTCATCATCCGGCGGGTGTTGGACTTCACGCCCGCGAAGTTCTTGTCGCCGTCCTGCACCGAGGCGATGCCGTCGCGCTGCATGCGGTCGACGAGCGTGCCGAGACGGTTGGCCGTCATCATCACGTCGCTCGGGCGAATCCACGTCTCCTGGTAGTAGCACTTTTCGCGCACGGCTTCGGCGCGGGCCTCGTAGCCTTTTTTGAGGTTGGCGAGCAGGTCGCCGTATTCGGCCCTGCGGGCCGGATCGGCGTCGATCCAGGCGGCGAGGCGCGCCTCCTCGGCGGCGCGGATGCCGATAACGTCGTAACGGCGCAGGCAGATGTTCTCCCACTTGGCGTAGTCGGCGTAGTTGCTGATGTTGAAATACTTGTCGCTGTACATCAGCCGCACGTCCGGGTCGGCCTCCATGTGGCGCAGCATGATGTCGAGGCGGTCGCGGCGCGCCTTGATCACCACGGGGTTGGTCACGTGCTCCTTTTCGCGCACGGCCTGCGACGACATGTAGCGGTTGGTGCGGCCCGGAAAGCCGATCACCATGGCGTAGTCCCCGTCGTGGATGCCACTCGTCGAGACATTCAGCACCTTGCGGGGCGTGATGGGCACGTTGTTCTCCGAGTAGGCCGCCGGGCGGCCCTTCGCGTCGCCGTAGACGCGGTAGAGGGCGAAATCGCCCTTGTGCTGGGGCCAGCCCCAGTTGTCCTGCTCGCCGCCGAAGGCCCCGATTTTCACGGGAGGCGCACCCACGAGGCGCACGTCCTTATAGGTCTCGTAGTAGAAAAGCAGGTATTTCTTGCCCTTCCACATCGAGGCGCATTCCACTTCGAAGGGGGTGTCCCCGCCGTACTTCCGTTCGAGGATGCCATAGACCTTGCGCGTCCCGAAGATGCCCAGGCTGTTGGCCTTTTCGAGCGAGTCGCGGATGGCCTGGGCCTCGTCCGTCACGTCGCGGACCTGCCGCAGGAAGGTCACGGTCTTGCCCTTGAGCGGCAGTTCGTCCTTTTGTTCGAGCGCCCAGAAGCCCTCTTCGAGGTAGTTCTTCGCGGGGGTGCTCAACGAGTGGATGTCGCCGTAGGCCACATGGTGGTTGGTGATGACGAGTCCCTTGTCCGAAATCACGCTGCCCGTGCCCATGCCGCCGTCGACGGCCACGATGGCGTTGCACAGCGCCGGGGACTCCTCGTTGTAAATCTCTCCGGGTTTGAGTTTCAGCCCCTCCTTCTTCATCTGGGGGTAGATCACGTCCCGGAACGTGCTGACCAGCCACATGCCTTCGTCGGCCGACGCCGCAACCGGGAGCAGGACGCAGGCCAGCAGGTAAAAAATCGCTTTTTTCATCGTCTTCTTGGTTTATCTCGAAAAAAGGGGCTTGCGTATCACAAGCCCCGGTGGTGTCAGAGGGTGTGTCCCTCGGTTTTGAAGGTGAACTTCGGCTCCTCGTCCTTGAGCGTGCCGTCCTTGTATTTCACGGGCCACACCTTGGCGTTGAGCAGTTCGTTCCAGATCTTCGCGTCGTCCCACATCGACTTGACGTAGACGATCCGCAGTACGGGAACCTCCTCGTCGTTCAATGCCACGTCGAGCCGCGTGATGCCCTCCTTGAGCGAGAGGAACCCGCGGAAGTAGGGGAAGCTGCGCTTGATGAGCGGCTTCTCGATGCCGCGGCACTCGACTTCGTAGACGCCTTTGGGGTACTTCGCGTCATCGCCGTAAGTCTCGGTGTTATGCTTGAACGGCGCCGAGAGGTCGCGGGTCTGCTCGAACATCAGGTCGAGGAACTCGCGGCGGCCGATCCTGCCGGCGGCGGGGTCGTAGCTTTTGAGCTCGTAGTGGACCGGAATCGCGCGGACCTTGCCGCCGTGGGCCAGCATGTGGGCCTCCTTGACCTCGATCGAGTCGCGGAGCATCTTTTCGGGGATCGCGGCCGACGGGTCGACGTAGAGCGTAACGGCTACCGGGCAGTCGTACTGTGCGTCGAAGCCGCAGATGCCGTCGATGTTGCGCAGGATGGCCCCGAAGTAGACCATGTCCATCTTATCGTGGAGTCCCTCGACGCCGATGCGGACCACCGACAGCGAGTCGACGCCGGCTTTCGGCGTTGCGAACTTCATGGTCGTCGGCGAGAAGATCGCCTTGTCGATGCTCGTCTCGTCGATCGCCTTGGGATCGTAGCTGATCACCACGGCGTGGCGTTTCACGAACGTTTTCACGCCGTAGACGCCCGGCACTTTCTGCATCTTCGCGGAGAAGGCCTTCGAGCTGCCGAAGCACTTTACCGAGGTGAGTCCTTCGATTTCGTAGGTCTGCATGCCTTCGACCTGCTCGTATTCGCCCCACTTCTCGTCGATGGTCGGAAGTTCCCAGTGGCTGCCGAACCACAGCGCCGCGCCGAAGAGCGCGACGGCCAGGATGCCGGGCAGCCAGCGCAGCGAGCGTTTGCCGCCGACCTGCAACGAATCTTCGGGGCAGGCCGAGACGCACGTTCCGCAGAGCGTGCAGTCGATGTGCTTCACCTTGTCGAGGTTCTTGATGTCGATCGAATAGGGGCATTTGCGTCGGCAGACGTCGCACTTGGTGCACGTGGCTTCGTCGCGGACGATGCGCAGCAGCGGGAAGACCTTGCTCTTGAGATAGATCATCTCCCAGAGGTAGCCGATGACGCAGGCGGCGCCCAGCGCCCATACCCAGGCCGAAGCCACGCCCAGCAGCCCGAGCGCCCACAGCAGGATGACGATGCCCGCGAAGGTGAGGGTGAATTTGAAGATGTTGCTCAGCGCACCCAGCGGGCAGATGTATTTGCACCAGAACATTTTGACGAAAAAGCTGCCGAGGAAGAGCAGTGCAACCGAAATGACGGTCATCCAGACGGTGATCTCACCCTTGAAGCCCGTGGCGACGGCGTAATAGGGGTCGAAATTCTTGCAGAAAAGTTCGCTGCTTGACGCCGACATGTAGAACACGTAGAACAGCAGCGCGTATTTGACGGCGCGGAGCAGGCGGTCGGCGATGCTTCCCGGGCGGATTTCGACGCTGACCTTCAGTTTTTTGCCGCCCCGGCCCATCCATTCGCTGACGGTTCCCAGCGGGCATAGGTAGCCGCAGAAGAGTTTGCTGAAAAGGATCACTCCCACGGCGAGCATGACGCCTACCATGATCTGCGTCATGGACATCGTGCATGCCAGCGAGTTGTTGACCAGGTAGCTTCCCAGTGCCTGCAGTCCGCCGAACGGGCAGTAGGCCTCCACGTCCGCGGGTTTCTCCCCGAGCGTAAGCCCGTAGACCACGAATCCCACGATTGCCGCAAGCGTGCCCCATTGCAGCAAATTCTTTAACCAATTGCTTTTTCTTTTCATTGTTCGGGTTGTAAATGATGTGTATAACGCAAAGATAGTTATTTTGAAGTTTGATTGATCCGCGACGTCCGTTTTTTAGCGTCTCCTGTGCGACTTTTTTGTATATTTGCGAAACTGCACTGCATAATTAAGCGAATCCACGATGAAAAAATCTGTTCTGATCCGTGCGGCCCTGCTCTGTCTGCTGGCCGTTCCGGCGGCGGGGCAAGTCCCCGCAGGCCCGCAAGAGAAGATGCCGCTCGACGGCGAGGTCCGGGTCGGCCGGCTCGACAACGGGATGACCTACTACATCCGGCATTACGACAATCCCCGGCAGCGGGCGGATTTCTTCATCGCCCACGACGTAGGCGCCCTGCAGGAGGAGGACGACCAGAACGGCCTGGCCCATTTCCTCGAACACATGGCCTTCAACGGAACGAAGCACTTTCCCGGAAAGGGCATTCTCAACTACCTTGCGGCCAATGGAGTGCGCTTCGGATACAACGTCAATGCCTACACCTCGCGCGACCGTACGGTCTACAATGTTTCCAACGTGCCGCTGGTGCGCGAGGGACTGGTGGACTCGCTGCTGCTGATCCTGCACGACTGGTCCTATTACATCGCCTGCGAACCCGGGGAGATCGAGTCGGAGCGGGGTGTGATCCGCGAGGAGTGGCGGCGCGGCAACGACGCCCGCTCGCGCATGGCCCGCAAGTCGGCCGAGGTCGAGTACGACGGGTCGAAATACGCCCGGCGCGACGTGATCGGCGACATGGAGATCGTCAACAGCTTCGGGCGGCAGACGCTCATCGACTTCTACCATAAATGGTATCGTCCCGATTTGCAGGCGGTGATCGTCGTCGGCGACGTGGATGTGGACGCGATGGAGCGGAAGATCCGCGACGTGATGTCGTCGATCCCGAAGGCCGAAAATCCCGCCCGGAAGGAGGTCTACGACATTCCGCAGCGCGACAAGCCCCGCTACGGACTGGTGACCGATCCCGAAACCAAGGCCGTGGCCGTGAAGCTGATCTTCTACCAGCCCTACCCGTCGGAGGAGGAGCGTGCGACGGTGGGCGCCGTGAGCGACGAACTGGCGCGCAAGGTCTTTCTCGAAATGGCGCGCGCCCGGCTGGCCGAGGCGGAGAAACGCCCCGACGCCCGTTACAAACGCGTGGTGGCCGTTCTCGGGAGCCTCGCCACATGCCGGAACACCTTCATGCTGACGGCCCTGCCCAAGGAGCACGATATGCGCGAGGCGTTGGCCGGGGTGCTGACCGACGTGGAGCAGATCCGACGCTACGGTTTCAGCCGCGAGGAGTTCGAGGCCGCACGTGCCAAGGTGGCGCGGAGCGAGAAAGCCGCGCTCGAAAAGTACCGGCTCGCCACGAACACCGACCTGGCCGGGCGGTATGTGGAGCATTTCACGCGCAATGTGCCCTACGTGACGCCCGACGACCGGACGCGGATCGTCGGCGAGCAGCTCGACGCCCTGACCTGCGAGGAGGTGAACGGCCTGCGTGCCGGCATGACCTCGCCGGAGGGGATGCTCGTGCTCGTGTCGTCGTCCGAGGAGTACATGGACAAGGTTCCCGCGGAGGCGGAGGCCTTCGACCTGATCGACTCGGTGAAGCGTGCGAAGATCGCCCGTCCCGAGCGCCGCGGGAAGTCCGCCGGACCGCTCTTTACGGAGAAGGTGACGCCCGGAAAGGTCGTCAGGACCCGCAAGGCGCCTCTCGGGGCCGAGGAGTGGACGCTCTCGAACGGCGTGAAGGTCTTCTGGCGCACCGTTCCCGAGGTGATCGGCGTCCGCAAGGTCGGGGTGACGGCGGTCAGCGAGGGCGGCTTCGCCCGCGACAGCGATGTGGAGGGCATGCACCTGCTTCAGAACTACATTCGCACGATGGGCGTGAAGGACCTCGACCGCGCCGGGATGCGCGACCTGCTTTTCGCCCACGACGCCAGTCTGATGGTGACGCTGGGGCGGACTGAAAGCGTCTTCTCGGGAGCGTCCGGCGTGGCCGATTTCGAACTGCTGCTGCAACTGCTGCATCTCTATATCACCCGTCCCAACTTCTCGGAGCAGGCCTACGGCGACTATCTCGACCTGGCCCGTGCGTCGCTCGGAAAGGAGAAGTCGCCCAAGGCGCTTTTCGCCGAGCGCGCCGACAGCGTGAAATACGGCGGCCATCCGTGGCTGCGGCGGGCGACGCCCGCGACGCTCGACCGTTTCGACCGCGAGGCGGCCCGCAGGATCTATGACAAGCTCTTCGGCAACGTCGCCGACTTCGTCTTTTTCTTCGCGGGCGAAATGCCGGCCGCCGAGGCGCGGCCGCTCGTCGAGAAATACATCGGCTCGCTGCCCGCGGCCCCGAAGCGGAAATTCGCGAAGACGGATTTCAGGATCGTTCCCGGAACGGCGGAATACGACGCGGTCGTCCCGGGCGCCGTGACGCCCAAATCGTCGATCGAACGCATCTACCACGGCCGGTTCGACTATACTCCGGAGAACTACGCCGCGCTGCGTTACGTCACCTACATCCTTGGCGCACGCTATTTGACGACGGTGCGCGAGGAGAAGGGCGGAACCTATTATGTCGGCGTGCATGACGAGGTCAGCGCCCGTCCCCGCGGCTACTGTCAGCTGGTGGTGAGCTTCGACACCGACCCCAAACTGTGTGAAATGCTGTTGGGCGAGGTGCAGAAGGGCATCGAACGTCTGGCCGCCGAGGCTCCCTCGGAGCAGGAGGTGAACGAGGCGATGCTCTATTTCCGGAAAGTCAACGCCGAAAGCCGGTCGAAGAACCTGAAATCCACCTCCTACTGGCTCAACAAGATGCGTGCGGAGTATTTCGACGGCGTGGATCTGGACAAGGACAACGAGGCGCTGTTCACGGCCGTGACGCCCGCCGAGGTGCGCCGCCTGGCGCGTGAAATCCTCGCCCAGGGCAACCGCTATACGGCGGTCTTCACGCAGGAGTGACGCGGGGCAACCCGCTTTCCGAAACGAAACCCGGGCGGCCCATCGAGGCCGCCCGGGTTTTTCGTGCGTGTCGCCGCGCGCTATTTGCGCGAGACCTTCAGGGCGAAGCCTCCTCCGGGAGCCATCTTCACCGTCAGCTTCCGGTCGGCGGGAATTTCGACCGACTCGCGTTTGTAGTCGCGGGCCGCCTTGTCGGCGTTGACGCCGTCGCGGAACAGTTCGGCGGTGTAGGCGCCCTCGCCCAGGAAGCCGAGGTCTATGGTCAGGGTACGGGCGTTCCAGTCGGTCATGCCGCCGACGTACCAGGTGTCGCCCTTGCGGCGTGCGATGGAGACGTACTCCCCGACGCGGCCGTCGAGGCCCACGGTCTCATCCCAAGTCGTCGGGACGGAGGCGATGAACTCCGTGCATTCCGGCTCGCGCATGTAGTTCGACGGCGAGTCGCACAGCATGTTGAACGGCGATTCGAAGATCACGTATTCGGCCAGCTGGCGGCAGCGCGTGCCCTGGCTCATGGCCTCGGAGCCTACGGCGCGGAAGTTCCGGCGCGTGGCGTTGCGCATGGCGCCCTGCGTGTAGTCCATCGGTCCGGCGAGCATGCGGATGAAGGGGATCGTCACGTCGTAGGTCACCATGTCGGTCTTCTCGCTGGTCCACTTCATCTGCTCCAGCCCGAAGACGCCCTCGAAGTTGAGCACGTTGGGATAGGTGCGCTGGATTCCCGCGGGCTTGTGGTAGCCGTGCATGTCGAGGAACAGGCGGTATTTGGCGGCCGTTTCCGCGAGGCGGTAGGTGAAATCGGCGATCTTCTGGTCGTCGCGGTCGAGGAAATCGACCTTGAAGCCCTTGATGCCCATCTCCGAGTAGTGTTTGCAGACGCGTTCGAGGTCGCGTTCCGTGGCATAGAAACCGGCCCAGAGGACGATGCCCACGCCGCGTTCCTTGCCGTAGGCGACCAGTTCGGGCAGGTCGATCGCGGGAACGACCTGGAAAAGGTCGGCCTTTTTGTTCACGGCCCAGCCTTCGTCGAGGATGACGTATTCGATGCCGTGGTCGGCGGCGAAGTCGATGTAGTATTTATAGGTTTCGTTGTTGATTCCCGACTTGAAGTCCACGCCGTAGAGGTTCCAGGTGTTCCACCAGTCCCAGGCCACCTTGCCGGGTTTGATCCACGAAACGTCCTCCACGCGCGAGGGTGCGGCGAGACGGTAGACCATGTCGTTGTCGGCCAGCTGGATGTCGCGTCCGGCGATGGCGAAGACGCGCCACGGGAAGGTGCGGGTCCCCGAGGTGCGGGCGATGAAGTCCTCGCGCTCGGTCACCAGCAGTTGCAGTTCGTTGTGGCCTCCCTGCACCTCCTTGGCCGGATAGGGCGCGAAGTTGCCCCGGAGGGCCTTGCCGCCCGTGGGGTTGTAGAGGTACATGCCCGGGTAGTCCTCCAGGTCGGCCTCGGTGATGACGATTTTCGCCGTTCCGGCGTCTGCCAGGATGGGCAGGAAGGCCAGGCGGTCGTCGGCGACCTTCGAGACGGGCTGGGTGGAGTAGGTGTTTTCGAAGCTGTTGAAGTAGTAGCGGGCCAGCCCCGGTTCCTTCTTGCCGTCGCGGGCGTAGGGGACCAGCGTCGTGAAGTCCTCCGGGAAACGGATGTCCACCAGCTCGTCCGTAACGGTGATTTCGTCCTTCATCGAGGTGCGGAACCGGTAGGCCGCGCCGTCGTCATAGGCCCGGAAGTCGATGCCGTAATCCCCTTTGAACGTAAGCGTCAGCGAGTTGTATCGGTCCTCGACGGCGCTGCGCTTGTAAAAGGGCGCTTCGATGATTTCGTCGACGCTTTTTGCCGACGCCTTGCGCACCGAGGCTTTGCGGCCGAGCACGCGCCCGTCGGCGAGCGTGAGCGAAAGGGGCGAGGGGGCGATCAGCTCTTTGCCGTCGCGCGAAATGGAGTAGGTGACGGCGTCGGCGCTGACATCCACGCGTACGGCGATTTTCCCGTCGGGGGATTTCAGATCGTAGGTTTTGGCTGCGGAAATTCCGGTCCCGGCACTGAATAGCAGAAGTGTCAGAAGTAGTTTTTTCATAATGGATTATTGGGTTTGAGCTACGAAAATAGTGAAAAAAACGCGAAAACCGGCGTTTCGGGCGGAAAATCGGTTACTTTCCCTGCAATGCGTCCATCACGGCGTTGCTCTGGCGGCGGAAAAGACGCAGGTTGTAGGTGAACTGGAACGACACGTAGCGGCCGACGGCCAGGTTCGTCACGTTGCGCAGCGTCGTTCCCGACACCGTGCGGCGGAAGGTCGTGCCGTTCTGGTCGAGAATGTCGTTCACTCCGACGCTGGCTTCGCCCAGGCAGTTGCGGAAGAGCTTGACGCCGAGCATCGCGTTGCAGATCAGCCGCTCTTCGAGGAACGTGTCCGTGATCCCCCGGTAGTAGTTGTAGTCGGCGTTGGCGCGCAGGACGAGGCGTTTCCAGAGGACGAACGTCGTCTCGGCTTTCGCCGTCTGACTGAAATAGGTGTTGTCGAGCGTGCGCACCTCGGAGGAACTCCGGCTCACGTTGTAGCGGCCCGTGTAGCTCAGGCGGAAGTCCACCGCTTCCGAGATGTTGCTGCCGAGCGTCAGTCCGGCATTGTAGACGTTGTTGTTCAGAAAGTTGCGTTCGCCGTTGATGATGCTCGGGATGCGGCCCGTCGAGATGCCCGCCCGGAAATTGAGGTTCGAGCACAGCCACCGGACCGGCATGCCGTAGTTGACGCTGGCGCGCAGGCTCCAAAGTCCCGCGAGGTTGACCGGCTTGGTGTACTGGTTGCCTTCGCCCAGTTTGGTCCCTTCGTCGTCGATCACGAAATCCGGCGAGTCGATCACCAGCGAGTCGGTGATGGTGTTGGGGCTGGCCGTCGCTTCCGCCGAGACGGTGAAGGTGCGCCCTTTGGCGGGATTCGCCCGGATGTACTGGCCCGAAAGGCGGAGGGTGTAGACCGGGTCGAGACCGGGGTTTCCGGCGAAGACGTTTTGGCGGTTGGTGGTGTTGACGATGTCCTGCAAGTCGGTGGCGCGGGGATTCGACGTGCGTCCCGAAGCGTTGAACTTCAGGGTGTTGTTGCGGTTTACGTTGATGTTGGCCACCACGCTGTATGTCAGGTTGTCGAACGACGTCTCGGTCTTCCGCGCATAGGGAAAGGCGTAGTCGCTGCTGAAGGCGGCGTGCTGGTAGTGGAGCGTTCCGGCGATCTTCGTCTTTTTGAAATAATACTGGTACGTACTGCCGATGCGGTGGGTCAGGTAGGCGTAGTCGTATTCGGTGGACTGCCTGGGGTTGCGCTCGTCCGGAAAGACGTTCTCTTTGGTGAGCACGAACGTATTGCGTTCGACGCTGTTGTCGGTGTAGTTGATGCGGTATTCGAAGCTCAGGCGCGAGCGTTTCGAGAGCGAACGGGTGTAGCTCACGTTGCCGTTCACGTCGTAGCCCGGCTGGTCGCGGTCGGTGCGCGTGATGTTGCGCGAAGAGTAGTCCGACGTGTCGCACTCGATGTTGTCCGGGTCGCGGAAGGTGTACTGCCGCGGGCGGCTCAGCTGTTCGTAGCTGCGGTAGGTTCCCCCGGCTCCGACGGTCAGGTTGTGCGACTTGGCGCCCGGCAGGCGGTAGCGGTAGAGCAGGTAGTTCGAGACGTTGTAACCGTCGCTGTTGTTGTGGCCGAAGTTGCGGCGGCGGTAGACGAAGCGGATGTCGTCGTCGGAGAACTTGTTGTCGGTGCGGCTCCGAAGTTCGTTGCGGGAGTTGTTGTCCTGCAGGCTGAACGAGGTGCGCATCATCACCGAATGGCGGTCCGAGAACTTGTAGTCGATGCGCGAGTTGAAGCGGTGGTTGAGGTTGAGCGTCTTCGAGCGGTTCTCGTCGTTGTAGAGCACCAGTTTGTCCGTCGAAGTGAAGGTCTGTCGGTCGCTTTGGCTGGTGTTGCGGTTGTCGGTGCGGTTGAAGAAGTAGCTGGCCGTGACCTTTCCCTTCGCGCCCCAGTCGTCGCTGTAATTGACGCCGATGGCCTGCACCGTCGAGATGCTGTCCAGCGGGCGGACCATGAAGCTGTTGTTCGGGCTTTTCCGGCCCGACCGGTCCGTCGTGCCGAGAATGTCCTCGAACGAGAAGTTCTGGCGGCTGATGTTGTTCGCCAGGCCGACCACCGAGATGCGGCGGTCGTTGTCGAAAATGTTGACATTGCCGCCCCCGATGTACTTGTCCGCAATGCCGTAGGCGCCGTAGAGGCGGCCGAAGGCGCCCCGCCGCTTGTCGGGAAGCGTCACGATGTTGAGCGACGTGTGCCCTTCGCCGGTGTCGACGCCCGTGAACTCCGACTGGTCGCTCTGCGAGTTGTAGATGTCGATGCTCTCGATCATGTCGGCCGGAATGTTGCGGATGGCCGACATCACGTCGTTGCCGAAGAACTCGCGTCCGTCGACGTAGATGCGCTGCACGGTGCGCCCCTGGGCTTCGATGCCGCCGTCGGCGACCTCCAGTCCGGGCATCTTCGAGATCAGCGATTCGGCGTCGGCGCCGAACGAGACCTTGTAGGCCGAGGCGCGGTAGGAGAGCGTGTCGCCGCGCACCGACGAACGGAGCGCCGGGGCTTCGACGGTCACCTGGTCGATGGCTTCGGCGCGGGGCGCGAGCCACAGCGAATCGAGCCGGACGGTTGCCGCGCCGACCCGCAGGTCGCGGCGCAGCGAGTCGTAACCGAGCGAGGTGACGGTGAGGCGGTAGTCCCCGTGCGGCACGCGGGGGAACGTTCCGCGTCCGTCGATGTCCGAAGTGGTATAGAGTGGCGCCGCCGCGGTGTCGGTGCGGCTGCGCAGCTCGGCCACGGCGCCCACGACGGCCTCGCGCGTCGCCCGGTCGGCGACGCGGAAACGCACCTCTGCGGACTGTGCCGCGGCGGTCGCGGCGCAGAGCAGAAATTGCAGGAGCAGCAGTGTTTTTCCCGGGTTCATCGGATTAGGGAAGGATTCAGTTGCTAAAGATAGCAATTTTGATCTTTCGGTCCCTCTTTTTTGGGGATGTTTGTGACATATTGGGACGCCGTTCGACAAGTTTTGACCATAAAATGGTCCCGATTGCCTTGCCGTTTGCGTATTTTTGTCAAAATAATTGCGGAGCCCGATCCGTTTCACTCGTAAATCTGGGAACCTTAACATGAAGAACAAGGATATTTTCACCTTCCGCGACGCGGAGAAACAGGCGGGTCCGGTCGCCTTTTCGACGATGCTCAAGCCGGCCGGTTCGGCGTGTAACCTCGACTGCCACTATTGCTACTACCTGGACAAGGCCGTGCAGTACGGCGGCCGGCAGGCCGTGATGAGCGACGAGCTGCTGGAACTTTACGTGAAACAATATATCGAGGCCAACGAGGTTCCGACGGTGCAGTTCTGCTGGCACGGCGGCGAACCGCTGCTGCTGGGGGTGGATTTCTACCGGAAGGCGATGGACTTCCAGCAAAAATACGCCGATGGCAAGAAGATCGAGAACATCCTCCAGACCAACGGCACGCTGGTTGACGAGGCGTGGTGCGACCTCTTTGCCGGGAACAATTTTCTGGTGGGGATTTCGCTCGACGGGCCGCAGGACATTCACGACGCGTTCCGCCTGACGAAGGGCGGCCGGCCCACTTTCGAGCGGGTGATGCGGACGATCGAAATGTTCCAGCGCAGCGGCGTGGAGTACAATACGTTGAGCGTGGTGAACCGTCTGTGCGAGGGGCGCGGCGGGGAGATCTACCGCTTCTTCCGCGACACGGTGCACAGTCGGTACATGCAGTTCCTGCCTGCCGTGGAGCATGTCGTCGACAAGCCCGGGTTCCACCGCCCGCTGATCGTCTCGCCCGACCGCGAGGGGGCGCGGCTGGCCGAATGGTCGGTGACGGCCAAGGGTTACGGGGGGTTCCTGTGCGACGTGTTCGACGTGTGGGTGGTGAGCGACGTGGGACGTACGTTCGTGCAGATGTTCGACGCGACGCTGGCCCAGTGGTGCGGCGTGCCCCCGGGCGTCTGCTCGATGGGCGAGACGTGCGGCGACGCGCTGGTCGTCGAGCACAACGGCGACGTCTATTCGTGCGACCACTTCGTCTATCCCGAATACAAGTTGGGCAACATCCGCGAAACGCCGTTGTCGGAGATCTACCGTTCGCGCAAACGGGTGGATTTCGGCCTTGCCAAGCGCAATGCGCTGCCCGCCGAATGCCTGCGGTGCAAATACTATTTCGCCTGCCGGGGCGAATGTCCGAAGCACCGCTTCGAGACCGGTTCCGACGGCTGCCGCAAGAACTCGCTCTGCGAGGGATTGCAGCATTGGTTCCGCCATTCGGAACCCTACATGGAGTACATGCGCGACATGCTGGCGCGCGAGCAGTCCCCGGCGTGGGTCATGCCCTTCGCCCGCAAGCGCATGGGGCTGGAGTAGCGTCTTACCCGGTTTTTCCCGTTTTTTGCGTTTCAGGAGCGCCCGCACGAGCGGCACGGCCGATGCGGGGGGGGGGTGAGCCATCCCGCGACCGAACGCGCGTCGGCGACCCTTTCGGCGTAGGTTTGGGCCGCCGGGAGCGTTTCGTGCGCCGTGCGGGCCGCGGGGCCGGGCGGGACTTCTGCGGCGGAATGGGCCTGAAAACAGAGGAGGCGCCGCATTGCTGCGACACCTCCGTACGTGCAGGTCCTGTAAGCCGGGTTCTGTTCCCGGGGCGAACCCCGGGCCCCTGTCATTTATCTAGGACGGCAGTCTCCTGCCGCCTCAAGCAACCTACCCCCCGGCATCGGGCGAGCAACCCTTGATTGCCGGTATACACGGTCTTGCAACCCACGGGACGTACTGCCGGGCGACATTGCTGCCCCCGCGGTGGGCTCTTACCCCGCCTTTTCACCCTTACCCGCCGGAATTCCGAAAATCCCCTGCGGGCGGTCGTTTTCTGTTACGCTGCCACAACCTCACGGCTGTCAGGTCATTAGCCTGCGTGGCGCTCTGCGTTGCCCGGACTTTCCTCTCCCGGCCTGCGGCCGGCAGCGACAGAGCGGACCTGCGGGACAAAGGTAGGGAATTAAAAATTAAGAATTAAAAATTAAGAATTAAAAATGCAGTAACCGCTGATCTCTCTCTAATTTTTAATTCTTAATTCTTAATTTCTTATAGTATCTTCTTCACCCACCGGAACCCCTTGTAGGGCGGGTAGCGCAGCGGCAGGTCGGGCCGCGCCGGAGACTCGACCACGCCGCGGCGGAGGGAGAAGGCGTCGAAGCTGTCGTGGCCGTGGTAGCGGCCCATGCCCGAGTTGCCCACGCCGCCGAACGGCAGGCGGTCGTTGGCGATCTGCATGATCGTGTCGTTGATGCACGCGCCGCCCGAGGAGGTATGCAGCAGGACTTCGCGGCCCGTCTTTTCGGGTCCGAAGTAGTAAAGCGCCAGCGGTTTTTCGCGGTCGTTGATCAGCGCCACGGCTTCGCCGATGTCGTCGAAGGGGAGCATCGGCAGGACCGGACCGAAGATCTCCTCCTGCATCACGGGCGCGCCGGGGTCGACCTCCGCGAGCAGCGTCGGCTCGATATAGCGGTCGGAGGGGTCGGTGCGGCCCCCGACAAGGATTTTCCCCTGCGCGAGATAACTCGTTACGCGCCCGAAAGCCCGGTCGTTGACCAGCCGACCGTAGTGGGGGCTTTGCTGCGCGTCGTCGCCGTGAAGCCGATGCAGGGCGCGGGCGAAGGCTCGGGAGAACTCGTCTTGCAGCGATCGGTGGATCAGCAGGTAGTCGGGTGCGATGCAGGTCTGCCCGGCGTTGAGGGTCTTGCCCCAGGCGATGCGGCGCGCCGCGACCTCGATGTCGGCGCCTCGGTCCACGATCGAGGGGCTTTTGCCGCCCAGTTCCAGCACGACGGGCGTGAGGTTGCGGGCCGCGGCGGTCATCACGATCCGTCCCAGCGCGGGGCTTCCCGTGAAGAAGATCACGTCCCAGCGCATGCCGAACAGCAGGGTGTTGACCTCGCGGCCGCCCTGCGCGACGGCGACGTACTCCTCGTCGAAGATCTCGGCGATCATCCCCTCGAGCGCCTCGGCGACGTTCGGGGTGTAGGGAGAGGGTTTGAGCAGGGCGGTGCAGCCCGCCGAGATGGCTCCGACCAGCGGGTTGAGCAGCAGCTGCACGGGGTAGTTCCACGGCGCGACGATCAGCGCCTGCCCGAGCGGCTGGGAGACGATCCGGCTTTTCGCGGGCAGGAGTTTGAGCGGCGTGGGGCGCGGCGCGGGGCGCACCCATCTGCCGAGGTGGCGCAGGTGGCTGCGGATTTCGCCCCGGACGATGCTGATTTCGGTGAGGTAAGCCTCCTCGGGGGATTTGTGCAGGTCCGTCCACAGGGCGTCGCAGAGGCGTTTCTCCCAGTTCGCGAGCGCCGCGTCCAGACGCCGGAGCATCGTGCGGCGGAACGCCTCGGAGAGCGTCGCTCCCGAGCGGAAGTAGGTTTTCTGGGCCGCCGCGAGGGCCGAAATGCGTGCGGCAGGGGTGTTTTCGAGGGACATGGGCCGTTATTCTGGGGTTGTGACGGAACCTTGCAAAGCCGCTGCCACACTCCGCGGCGCGGCTATTTCTCGCGGAAGATGTTCAGGTGCGCCAGCAGCGGGTTGCGGCGGTCGAGTACGACGAATTCCAACAGCAGCAGGACCAGCGCCGCGATGAGCAGGTATTGGTACTGCTCGTTGAACTCCTCGAAGCGGACCGTCGAAAGTTCGGTCTGCTCCATCTCGTTGATCGCCTTGACGATCTCGTCGAGACCGATCGACTGCTTCGACGAGCGGACGTAGGCGCCGCCCGTGATGTCGGCGATTCGGGCCAGCATCTCCTCGTTGAGCTTTGAGACGACCATTTCGCCCGCCTCGTCCTTGATGAATTCGCCGCCGATCTGAATCGGGGCGCCTTCGGGCGTGCCGATGCCGATGGTGAAGATCTTCACGCCCATCTGTGCGGCGCGTTCGGCGACGGCGATGGCGTCGTCGTCGTGGTTCTCGCCGTCGGTGATGAGGATGATGACGCGGCCGTGGCTCTGCTCCGTGTCGCCCGAGAAGGCCAGCAGGGCCTGTTCCAGCGCCTTGCCGATGGCCGTGCCCTGCACCGATACCAGCGACGGGTCGATCCGCCGTGCGAAGGCCCGGGCCATGCGGTAGTCCGAGGTGATCGGCAGCTGGACCTTGGGTTCGCCCGCGAAGACGACCAGTCCCACGCGGTCCTGCTGCAACCCCTCGAAGAGTTTGCCGATGGCGTATTTGGTCCGTTCGAGACGGTTGGGTTCGAAATCTTCGGCCAGCATCGAGTTCGAAACGTCGACCGTGAGCATCATTTCGATGCCCTGGGCTTTCTCCTCGCGGAGCTTCGAACCGAACTGCGGGCGCGCCGCAGCCAGTATGACCAGCGCGACGGCGGCGCAGAAAAGGATGAACCGGAGAGCCGTGCGCCCGGTCGATACTTCGGGCATCAGCTCCTCCAGAATGCCGGGGCGGCCGAAGCGTGCGAGCCGTCTGCGGCGGTTGCGGGCCGCCAGCCAGTAGAGCGCGACGAGCGCCGGGACGGCCAGCAGCAGCCAGAGATATTGCGGATTTGCGAAACGGAACATAATTAATGCGGACCCTGCGGATTGTATCCTGTTTTTTGCCCATATTCAACCCGCCGGGTCTGCATTAGGGCACTTGCAGTGCCCGTTGAATATCGACATTTCCTCCTGAATCCTCCCCTTGGCAAAGGGAGGACTTTGCCCGGGGACCGGAATCGCCGTTCCGTCAGGGTATTCGCTTCAGTACGAGGTTCGAAAGCAGGAACTCGGCGAACAGCAGTCCCAGCGCGGCCAGCGCCCATGTGAGGAACAGTTCGTGGTAGGAGATGTGCTCCATCACCTCGATTTTGCTCTTTTCGAGCTGGTTGATCTCGTCGTAGACGGCCTTCAGCTTCTCCTTGTCCGTGGCCCGGAAGTAGCGGCCGCCGGTCATGTCGGAGATCGCCTTCAGTACCTTTTCGTCGATCTCGACCTTCTGGTTGACGAACGTCAGGTTGCCGAACATGTCGATGGCCGGATAGGGGGCCATGCCCTCCGTGCCCACGCCGATCGTGTAGACGCGGATGCCCTGCGCCTTGGCGATCTCGGCGGCGGTCATCGGCGCGATCTGGCCCTGGTTGTTCACGCCGTCGGTCAGCAGGATGATGACTTTCGACTTGGCATCGCTCTCGCGCAGGCGGTTGATCGCCGTGGCCAATCCGTTGCCGATGGCCGTGCCGTCCTCGATCAGTCCGCTGCGGATGCGGGCCAGAAGGGTTTGCAGCGTGCTCTGGTCGGTGGTCAGCGGGCTTTGCGTGAAGGCTTCGCCGGCGAAGGCCACCAGTCCGATGCGGTCGCCGTAGCGGTCGGCGATGAACGATCCGGCCACCTCCTTGGCGGCCGTGATGCGGTCGGGCTTGAAGTCGCGGGCCAGCATCGAACCGGAGACGTCGATGGCCAGCATGATGTCGATGCCCTCGGTGTTGGTGCGGACGTTCTGTTCGACGTCCTGCGGGCGCGCCAGCGCCACGACGAGCAGCGCGAAGGCCGCCGCACGCAGCGCGAAAGGCAGGTGGCGCAGGTAGTAGCGCACGGTCCGGGGTGCGCGCACGACGCCGGCGACGCTCGAAATCTGGATCGAGGCTCCGCCCTGCAACGTCCGCCAGACGTAATAGCCGATCATCGGCACGAGCAGCGTCAGCAGCCAGAGATAATATGGTGAAGCAAAATGCATGGCTTACACAATTAAAAATTAAGAATGAAAAATTAAAAATTATTTTGTCTCTTTCATTGTTTTCAGGATACTTGCAAGAATATTCGTCAATTCCCGGCAATCGGTAAAAATACTTTTAAATTCGTTCTCCGCCAGGTAGTCCGTGCTGTATAACAATTCCAACCAATATTCGGTTTCATACGCTTCCTTTAATGCAATGTGCATTTTTGCGATGAAATTCTCTTTCGATTGTCCTCCGATTGCTTCCCGGACGTTTGCTCCGATACTCGTTCCGCTTTTAAGCAGCTGTTTCGAAAGTATGTACTCGTTATTCGTTTCGGAAATATGCTTATACAGCCGGACAATCCGGATTGCAAAATCGAGGCTCTTGTCCTTTATGGTGTTATCGGCCTTCAATTTTTAATTCTTAATTTTTCATTTTTAATTAAAAAACTACCAGTTTTTCTTTCCGCGGACGACCACGCCCTGTTTCTCCTTGAGTTTCTCCTGGGTCTTGTCCTCCTGGGCCTGGATGGCGTCGAGCATCTGCTGCTGTTCCTGCGGCGAGATGCCCGAAGGCGTCGGCTGCCCCTGCTGGTCGCCCTGGTCCTCCTTGTCGCCCTTGCCCTCCTGCGGGTTCTGTTTCTGATCGCCCTGCTGGTCCTTGGGGTCGCCCTTTTGGTCCTTCTGATCGCCTTTCTGATCGGGGTTCTGCTGACTCTGATCGTTCTGGTTCTGATCCTTGTTCTGGTCTTGGTTCTGGTCCTTGTTCTGATCTCCGCCGCCACCGCCGCCGTCCTTGTTCTCGTCGAGCAGCCGCTTGGTGTAGGCGTAGTTGTACTTGGCCTCCATGTCCGAGGGGTTCAGGCGCAGCGACTGCTTGTAGCTTTCGAGCGCCTCCTGATACTTCTGTTGCTTGAACTGCGCGTTGCCGAGGTTGTAGAACGCTTCGGCGCGCTCCGTGTCCGCGCGCAGCGAGTCCGCCGCGGCCTGCTGCATGGTCTGCTCGGCACGGTCGAACCGTTCGGCCTTGTAGAGGGCGTTTCCGAGGTTGTAGATCGCTTCGAACTGTCCCGGAGCCGCTTGCAGGGCCTGCTCGTAATGGCCGGCCGACTGCTCGTAGTTGCCCTTGTTGTACTGCCGGTTGCCTTTGCGCACCAGCGAGCGTTCGGGCAGCTGTTGGGCCTGCACCCCGGAGGCGGCAAAGAGAAACAGAATGATATAGAGTGACTTGTACATCGTTGTCGCGTTTAGTTTTGCTTCGGGGACTCTTCCTCGGCGGGAGCCTCCTCCTCGACGGGTTTCGTCTCCTCGACGAAGTAGTACGCCTTGAGGTAGTCGGCCTCGTTCTGCTCGGCCTCGGGCGTCGCCTTGGCGAACTTCACCAGGTCGGCGTCGCGCAGGATCGCCGTCAGGTCCATCCGCGCCTTGTCGGGCAGCTCCTCCGGGCGCATCGTCTCGATGATCTCGTCGGAGGTCATCTCCATGGCGCCGAAGCCCCAGCGGGCGGCGATATAGGTGCGCAGGATGTCCGTAAGGCCCGAATAGTACTGCTTATGCCTGTTGTTCTGCCACAGTTTCTGGTTGTGGAGCGCTTCGAGGGCCTGGATGGCCGCCACGTGCGGCGGGAGCGGCGGAGCGGGTTTGAACAGGTCGCCGAAACCCTTGCCGCGGCTGGCGAGGTAACGCTTGAGCGCATAGCCCGCCGCGAGCAGCATCAGGAGGAAGAAAACGCCCCACTTGACGTAGCCGCTCACCTCGCGGAAGCGGAACGGCAGGTTTTTCTGGGCTTTCAGGTCGTAGATCGACTGCGACGTGGAGTCGATCTGGAACGTCGCAACCTCCAGATAGACCGAATCGGTGCTCCGGAGCGTGTCGAGGATGTTCTTGTCGGCGTAGAGCACCTGCGCCGCGCCGAGGTTGTATTTGCCCTCGTCGAATGCGGCCAGCCGGTAGCGCTTGCGCAGTTTGAGCCGCCGGCCGTCGCGTTCGAGCGTGTCGACCGGGCAGTTCTCGACCAGCTCGATCTTGCCGTCGCGGGGGTCGAATACGGGGAATTCCACGACCTGCACCAGATCCTTCTCCACGTCGATGACGTAATCGAAGCGGTCGCCGATCATAATGCTGTCGGGTTCTACGCGTGCCGTGACCGTGGGCGTCTCCTGCGCCCGGGCCGCGAGTCCCGCGAAAAGAAGCGCTATTGCAAAGAGTCGTTTCATCGCTGTTTGAACAGTTTTATCAATTCGGCCACATAGTCGCCGTCGGTCGAGATCATCGCCGTGTCGATGCGGTTGTGCTTGAGCGTCGCCTCTATTTCGCCGCTGCGCCGCTGCCACGAGGCGGCATAGTGGTCGCGCACGGCCCGCGACGAGGTGTCGACCCAGACCTTGCGGCCGCTCTCGGCGTCCTTCAGCTCGACGATGCCCACGTCGGGAAGCTCCGTCTCGCGGGGATCGTAGACGCGGATGCCCACCAGGTCGTGCTTGCTCCCGGCGATCTTCAGCGCGTCGTCCAGCGCCGACTTGTCGCCGGTCGAGTCCATGAAGTCCGAGAGGATGAAGGTCGTGCAGCGCTTCTTGTTGACATTCGTCAGGAAACGCACCGGCTCCGAGAGTTTCGTGCCCGCGGATTCGGGGCGGAAGCCGATCAGTTCGCGGATGATCATCAGAATATGGCTGCGGCCCTTCTTCGGGGGGATGAACTTTTCGACCCGGTCCGAAAAGAAGATGCAGCCCACCTTGTCGTTGTTCTGCGCGGCGGAGAAGGCCAGCACGGCGGCGATTTCGGTGATGATGTTCTTTTTCAGCCGGTCGGTCGAACCGAACATGCGCGAGGCCGACACGTCGACCAGCAGCATCATCGTCAGTTCGCGTTCCTCCTCGTAGACCTTGATGTGGGGTTTGCGCGAGCGGGCCGTGACGTTCCAGTCGATGTCCCGCACGTCGTCGCCCGCACGGTACTCCCGCACTTCGGAAAACGACATGCCCCGCCCGCGGAAAGCCGTATGGTACTTTCCGGCGAAGATCTCGTTGGAAAGACCGCGGGTCTTGATCTCGATCTTGCGGACGCGTTTGAGAATATCGTTCTCGGTTTCCTGCATCGTTAGGGTACGATTACGTTGTTGAGAATGTCGGTGATGATCTCCTCGGTGGTGATGTTCTCGGCCTCGGCCTCGTAGGTCAGGCCGATGCGGTGGCGCAGCACGTCGTGGCAGACGGCGCGCACGTCCTCGGGGATGACATAGCCGCGGCGGCGGATGAAGGCGTAAGCCCGGGCGGCCTTGGCCAGCGAGATCGACGCACGGGGCGAACCGCCGTAGGCGATCAGGTTCTGCAACTTCTGGAGGTTGTACTCCGCCGGCTCGCGCGTGGCGAAAATGATGTCGATGATGTATTTCTCGATCTTTTCGTCCATGTAGACGTCCTCGACCACCTTGCGGGCCTTGACGATGTCCTCGGGGGTGATGACCTTGCCCACCTCGGGCATGCCGGCGCCCGAGAGGTTCATGCGCACGATGTCGCGCTCCTCCTGCTTCTTGGGGTAGGAGATCTTGGCCTTGAGCATGAAACGGTCGACCTGCGCCTCGGGCAGCGGGTAGGTTCCCTCCTGCTCCAGGGGGTTCTGCGTGGCCAGCACGAGGAACGGCTGCGGCAGGGGATAGGTGTTGTCGCCGATGGTCACCTGACGCTCCTGCATGGCTTCCAGCAGCGCCGACTGCACTTTGGCCGGGGAGCGGTTGATCTCGTCCGCCAGTACGAAGTTGGCGAAGATCGGACCCCTGCGTACGACGAAATCCTCGTTCTTCTGCGAGTAGATCAGCGTGCCGATCAGGTCGGCGGGCAGCAGGTCGGGGGTGAACTGTATGCGCGAGAAACAGGCGTCGACAGCCTTGGCGAGCGTGGTGATGGCCAGCGTCTTGGCCAGTCCCGGGACGCCTTCCAGAAGGATGTGTCCGTTGGACAGCAGGCCGATCAGCAGGGTGTCCACCAGGTGGCTCTGGCCCACGATGACCTTTCCCATTTCGTTGCGGAGCGTATCGACGAAAACGGATTCGCGTTCGATGCGCTCGTTGAGTTCTTTGATGTTGATGACTTCGCTCATTGTATTTGTCGTGTTATTCTGTTTGTTTTTTCAATTTTGTTTTTCCAACGTTTTTTCATCGAAATTATTGCAAATTTAATAAAATAAAACGGGTAAAACAGTCCGGTTTCATCGGTTTTTTTCTATCTTGTTATCTGTTAACCCTTAATCCCGATTTTCTATGCTTAATCTCATAAGCAGGAGGGTCGATAAATCTCTCCTTTTGCATTGCAACTGGGGTTGGGATGGAAAGTACGACGGATACTTTGCCGGCAAAGCTTTCGATGCAGTGAAAGGGTGTTATTTGGCAGACGATAACGCTGCCGTTTCGCAGACGCGGGGTGCGAACACGAAGAATTACACCTGGTGGTTCCGGATCGTTACTTATAATAAACCGTAGCGATTATGAAAAAACTTGTTCTTCTACTGTGTGTTTTGTCGGCTGTCGGTTGCGTCAAATCATATGAGGATTATTACACCCGTTCATTTGTACTTTCATATGGGAATATGAGGGGAATATCCGTTGCTATGACAGATTTCGGATTGGGGTATTCTGTCGATTTTGTTGGCGAGGGCGAATGGGATATAGCTATGAGCGGTAAAAAGAAGGATTTCTATAATCAATTGTGCGAAAAACACAACGATGTATCTTATAATCGTCGGGTTCGGGTTTATTTTTATGATCAGGGACTCAACCCGCGGTGTTTCCGGGATTTCGTCAATCTGGAGGTGTGGAGTTCCGCGGACTGGGATGCCGAACATCCTGCGGGGACGTCGCTCAACGATCTGGCGCGCTTTTCCAGCAACACGCCCTGGCCCTATATTCAGAGCGGCTATACGCAAAAATACCATGAACAACTGAACGGTGAATATTATCCCGTCGATAAATTGATTTCGGAGCTTACGCCGGATGATATGACGCTTTTGCCCAGAGGGGGTTTTTATTTTCGGTTTGTCACCCGGCCGGCGCAGCCCGGAAAGCATACGCTTTTCGTGCGCCTGACAGCCGATGACGGAAAGGTGTTCGAGGCGAGTTGCGACGTGGACTTTCAATAAGCGTGTCGTTGCTGTCGGGGACTGATTTCAGTGTGGGTTTTCATGTCCGCTATTTTGCGGCGCGGCGGTAAAATTTTCCGAAATCGGCGGAACTTTGTCCGAAGGGCGTGCAAAAAAGTATTAACTTTGCGGTCATGGAATCCAAAGAATCGCCGATATTACAAGGTCTGAACCCCGCCCAGCGGGATGCCGTGGTCAATTACGACTCGCCGTCGCTCATCATCGCGGGCGCGGGGTCGGGCAAGACCCGCGTGCTGACCTCGCGCATCGCATACATGATCGAGCAGGGCATTAAGCCCTGGAACATTCTGGCCCTGACCTTTACGAACAAGGCCGCCGAGTCGATGCGCGAACGCATCGCGCAGATGCTGCCCGACAACCGCAGCCGCTATATCCGCATGGGTACGTTCCACTCGGTCTTTTCGCGCATCCTGCGCGAGAACGCCGAAAAGATCGGGTTCACCGATTCGTTCACCATCTACGAACCCAGCGACTGCAAGAACCTGCTGAAGACCATCGTCCGGGAACTGAACCTTCCCGACGAGAAGTACAAGCCCAACGTGCTCTCTTCGCGTATCTCCTATGCCAAGAACTGCCTCGTCACGCCGGGCGCCTATCTGGCCAATTCGACCTGCGCGGCCGAGGACCGGCAAGCCCAGATCCCCGAATTCGGCAACATCTACAACATCTACTGCCAGCGTTGCAAGCGCAACGGCGCGATGGACTTCGATGATCTGCTTTTGCAGACCAACATCCTGTTGAGGGATTGTCCCGACGTGCTGGCCCGCTATCAGGAGCAGTTCCAATACATTCTGGTCGACGAGTATCAGGACACCAACTATGCGCAGTATACGATCATCCGCCGGCTGTCGCAGACCCATTCGAAGGTCTGCGTCGTGGGCGACGACGCGCAGTCGATCTATTCGTTCCGCGGGGCCAAGATCGAGAACATCCTCTCGTTCAAGAAGGATTATCCCTCGGCGATGGTCTTCAAGCTGGAGCAGAACTACCGTTCGACGCAGACGATCGTCGACGCGGCCAACTCGGTGATCGTCCGCAACTCGAAGCGCATGGAGAAGCATTGTTTCTCGGAGGGCGACGTGGGCGACAAAATCCGCATCCTGAAGGCATACACCGACCGCGAGGAGGCCGAAATGGTCGTTACCGATCTGCGCGACAAGGTCCGCGCGGCGGGCGACGAGTGGTCGGAGGCTGTGATTCTCTACCGCACCAACAACCAGTCGGCCGTGCTGGAGGACAACCTCCGCCGCCGGGGCATTCCCTACCGCATCTACAAGGGGTCGTCGTTCTACGACCACAAGGAGATCCGCGACATGATGGCCTATATCCGGCTGGTGATCAATCCCCGCGACGACGAGGCGTTCAAGCGCATCGTCAACTATCCGGCCCGCGGCATCGGCGACACGACCGTGCAGCGTATCGCGGCATTGGCCGCCGAGCGGGGCGTCTCGATGTGGGAGGCGGTCGACGCGCTGGTCGCCGAACCCGTCACGGACCCCGTGCAGCGCACCATCGCCCGCAAGGTGGCGGATTTCGTGGCGATGATCCGCGCGCTGTCGCTGGCGCGCAACGACAAGGGGCTGTACGATTTCGGACTGGAGATCGCCTCGCGGTCGGGCATCATCGCTGCCTACCGCACGGAGAACACCCCCGAGGCCGCTTCGGCGCTGGACAACATCGAGGAGCTGCTGAACTCGATGCAGGAGTTCAAGGAGCGGGTCGACGCCGAAATCCGGGGCGGCGAGCGTCCCGAAGAGGAGGAGGCCACCATCGAGGAGTGGTTGCAGAACATGATGCTGATGACCGACATGGATCAGGACGACCCCGACAGCAAGAACAAGGTGACGCTGATGACGGTCCATTCGGCCAAGGGGCTTGAATATAAGTATGTGTATATCGTGGGTCTGGAAGAAAACCTCTTCCCTTCGCAGCGGGCCGTCGAGTCGCCCGACGGCATCGAGGAGGAGCGGCGCCTGTTCTACGTGGCTCTGACCCGCGCCAAGGTTTCGGCGACGATCTCCTACGCCGAAATGCGTTTCAAGTGGGGCAATATGGAGTTTTCGCGTCCGAGCTGTTTCCTGCGCGAGATCGACCCCCGGTACATCGAGTCGGACGCCGATTTCGCGGAGACGCGTCCGCAGCGTCGGCCCGGCGACGACGGACCCGCGGCCATCGACGAACTGCGCCGCCGCTTCGACTACCGCTTCCAGCAGAAACAGCAGGGGGGCGGACGTTTCGGAGGCGGCGGAAACGGCGGTTCGGGCGGTTACGGAAGCCGCAGCGGTTCCGGCGGAGGTTTCGGCCGTGCGGCCGACGGCGAGTCGGGTCCCGCGCGTCGTTTCGCGCGGGCTGCGGAGTCCCGGCGTCCGGCGGCGGCTCCCGATCCGGCGCTGGTGCAGACGCCCCGGCCTTCGACCGACGGCATGCGCCGTGTCGGCGTGCGGCAGGCGATGGACGGCGGCCTTTCCTCCGGAAGTGCGGCGGCGGTGAGCGGCGAATACGCCGTGGGACAGCGCGTCGAGCACCCGAAATTCGGCGTGGGCATCGTGCAGCGCATCGAGACGCTGTCCACGGACCACAAACTCGTGGTGGCTTTCGACAATGCGGGCGAAAAGACCCTGCTGGCCAAATTTGCGAAACTGACCAAACTCTGATCGCGATGGAGACGCCGCTCGTATCGGTCTGCATGACCACCTACAACCACGAACCCTATATCGCCGAGGCCATCGAAAGCGTGCTGGCGCAGCAGACCTCGTTCGGAGTCGAACTGGTCGTGGGGGAGGATTGCAGCACGGACCGCACGGCGGCGATCTGCCGCGAATATGCGGCGAAATACCCGGACCGCATCCGGCTGGTGACCTCGCCGGAGAATGTCGGCTGGCGGGCCAACTACCGGCGGACGTTCGAGGCGTGCCGCGGGAAATACGTGGCCTACCTCGACGGCGACGACTGGTGGTGCGATCCCCGGAAATTGCAGATGCAGGCCGACCTGATGGAGTCGGACCCCGGGTGCGGCATGTGCTATACGCGCGCCTCGAACTACTGGCAGGCCTCGGACCGCACGGAACCCGACCACCCGGACCATTACACCGATTTCGGACGTCTGCTGTGCAGCCTGACCATCGCCAACTGCGCGACGCTGGCCCGCCGGGAGTTGATCGCACGGTATTACGACGAGGTTCGTCCCGCGGAGCATCCCGAGTGGAAGACCGACGACGCCCCGATGTGGCTCTGGTTCTCGGTGCGCAGCCGCATCAGCTATCTGCCCGACATCACGGCCGTCCACCGGCGCCTGCCCGACAGCGTGAGCCACAGCACGGCCTACCGGAAACGGATCGCCTTCTGCGATTCGCTGATGGACATAAGCCTCTGGTTCGACGCCCGCTACGGTGCGGGCCGCAACCGCTTCCGCATTCTCCGGCGGCGCAGTTCGGTGGCTTTGTGGGTCCTTTCGTGGGAAGGTCCGGTCGGGGAATACGTGACGCGCTGGCGGCGCGACGTTGCGGCCTGCCCGCGCCTCGCGCTCTGTCCCGAAGGGCCGGGGCTGCTGGTGAAAAAGATTCTTTTCCGACGTAAAAAACAGCATTTATGACGACCAAACAACGTTATGACGGCGTAATCGCCTGGTTTTCGGAGCATATGCCCGTGGCCGAAAGCGAACTGCACTACTCGGACCCTTATCAGCTGCTGGTGGCGGTGATCCTCTCGGCGCAGTGCACCGACAAACGGGTCAACATGACCACCCCGGCGCTGTTCGAAGCCTTTCCCACGCCGTACCACATGGCCCGCGCCACGGCCGAGGAGATTTATCCCTACATCCGGAGCATCTCCTACCCGAACAACAAGGCCAGAAACCTCGCGGGAATGGCCCGGATGCTCTGCGAGGAGTTCGGCGGCGAAGTCCCGAGCGACCTGGAGCAGATGCAGCGTCTGCCCGGCGTGGGCCGCAAGACGGCCAACGTGCTGGGGGCCGTGCTGTGGCAGAAGGAGGTGATGCCGGTCGACACGCACGTTTTCCGCGTCTCGGAGCGCATCGGGCTGACAACCCGTTCGAAAACCCCGTTGCAGACGGAGCTGACCCTCGAAAAGAACATTCCCGGCCATCTGCTGCCTCTGGCCCACCACTGGCTGATCCTCCACGGGCGTTACGTCTGCGTGGCCCGTGCCCCCAAATGCGACGAATGCGGCATTGCGACCTGGTGCCGCAAATACGCCTCCGATCACCGCCAACCTAAAACCTTGAAGATATGATGAAACTCGCTTTCCGCCTTTTGCTGATTCTGCTGCCTCTGGGCGGCATGGCCCAAACGCCGCAGGATTCCCTGCGGGTGCTGTGGGTCGGCAACAGTTTCTCCTATTGCAACGATTTGCCCGGCATGGTGCAGAAGATCGCCTCGACCCAAAAGGTAAAACTCTCCTGCACGCGCTTTCTCAAGGGCGGCGAACGCTTCTCGGGACACCTGAAAAACAAGAAGCTGTTGCAGGCCATTGCCGACGGCGGCTGGGATTACGTCGTCCTGCAGGAGCAGAGCACGGCTCCCGCGATGCCGACCGGACAGGTGGCCCGCGAGGTCTATCCCGCGGCCCGGACGCTCGACAGTCTGGTGCATGCCGCGTCGCCCGACGCCCGGGTGATCTTCTACATGACCTGGGGGCACAAGTACGGCAACCGCAAGCCCGTGGCCGAATACCCGCTTTCGAACGGATACGAGGGGATGCAGGAGCGGCTGAAGACCAGCTACCTCGAAATGGCCTACGACAACGGCGCATGGTGCGCTCCGGTGGGCATGGCGTGGCGCGCGGTGCGCAGCGAGCGTCCCGACTGCATCCTCTACCGGCCCGACTGCTACCACCCCGCGGTTCCGGGCAGCTATCTGGCTGCCAACGTCATTTTCACGACGATCCTCCAGCGTCCCTACCAGACGGCTTTCACCGCGGAGCTTCCGGCCGAGCAGGCCGAATATCTCCAGCGTACGGCCCAGCAAACTGTGCTCGACAACCTCGTGCTGCTGAATATCCGGTAGGCCGGTTGGTTTATCGCCTGTTTTTTTCTATCTTTGTCGGGTCCACCAATGCGGATCAACCCGAATGAAGTTATCGAAGGAACATATCGAACGTCTGCGGGAGATGCTCGCCCGACCCGGGCAGCGCATCGTCGTCGTCTCCCACACCAACCCCGACGGCGACGCCGTCGGATCGTCGCTCGCATGGGCCGAGGTCCTGCGTACGATGGGACATGCGGTGACCTGCGTCGTGCCCAATAAATATCCCTATTTCCTCGACTGGATGCCCGGGATCGACGAGGTGGTGATCTTCAAGACCGACACCGAAGGGCGCGCACGGCGCGCCATCGCGGAGGCCGACATGATTTTCTGCCTCGATTTCAACGCCGTTTCGCGGCTCGAAATCCTCAGCGACACCATCGCGGCCAACACCACGGCCCGCCGCGTGCTGATCGACCATCACCTCTCGCCCGACGAGGGCTTCGACCTGATGTTCTCGCATCCCGATTCGTCGAGCACGTGTTTTCTGGTGTACAGCATCGTCGAGGCGATGTGCGGCGCCGGGGCTATCACACGCCGCATGGCCGAGTCGCTCTACGTGGGCATGATGACCGACACGGGCAATTTCGCCTTCTCGTTCCTCACCCCGGAGCTGTTCCGCGCCGTGGCCGTGCTGGTCGAGAAGGGCATCTCGATCCCCGACATTCACAACAGCGTCTACAACGCCTATACCGAGGGCCGCGCGCGGCTGTTCGGCTATGCCATCAACCGCAAGATGGAGGTGATCCAGGACGGGACGGTGGCCTACATGTCCTTGCTGGAGAACGAGATGCGCCGCTTTCAGTTCCAGCAGGGCGACAGCGAGGGATTCGTCAACTACGCCCTCACGATCAAAAAGGTCAAGATGTCGGCCATGTTTCTCGCCCACCGCAAATTCATCCGCGTGTCGCTGCGCTCGCGGGGCGACGTCGACGTCAACCTCTTCGCCCGGAAGTATTTCAGCGGCGGCGGCCACAAGAACGCCGCGGGGGGCAAGTCGTTCGTCTCGATGCAGGAGACCATCGACCACTACGTCCGTTCGGTCAGGGAGTTCGCCGACGAAGGGCATCTGGGCTGACGCCTTATGGACGATTTCCGCCTCAAGGTCTTTATCGCCGCGGCCCGGACGTTGAGTTTCACCCGGGCAGCCGAACAACTCTACATTTCGCAGCCCGCCGTCAGCAAGCATGTCGGCGAGCTGGAATCCCGTTATAAGGTGCAGCTTTTCACCCGCCGCGGCAGCCGTCTGGAGCTGACCGATGCGGGGCGTACGATGCTGGAGGCGGCCGGGCGGCTTCTCGACGACTACCGCCGCCTCGAATACGAGATGAGCCTCTGCGCCGACCAGACCGGGGGCGAACTCCGCCTCGGGGCCAGCACGACCATCGCGCAGTACCTCCTTCCGCCGATTCTGGCGCACTTCACGGCGCGCTTTCCCGGGGTGCGGGTCTCGATGTCGTCGGGCAACAGCGCCGAGGTTGAGCAGGCGTTGGGCGAACATGCCGTGGATCTGGGGCTGGTCGAGAGCCTCAGCCGCCGGCAGGGGCTGCACTACACGCTTTTCAGGCCCGACGAACTGGTGCTGGTGGCCCGTCCGGGCGGGAAATACGCCCGCCGGGAGACGGTGACGCCCGAGGAGCTGCCGCGCATCCCGCTGGTGTTGCGCGAAAGCGGCTCGGGGACGCTCGAAGTGATCGCCGCGGCCCTTGCGGCCAGAGGCATCCGTCTCTCGCAGTTCGATGTGACGATGCGCCTCGGGTCGACCGAGGGGATCAAGGCCTTCGTCCGCAACAGCGACGCCATGGCCATCGTATCGGTGATTTCGGTGGTGGATGAACTGCGCAGCGGCGCGCTGCGGATCGTCGACATCGAGGGGCTGACGCTCTCCCGCGATTTCGTTTTCGTGCATGCCGAAGCCGAACCTGCGCGTCTGGCGCGGCGGTTCATCGACTTCGCCCGGGCGGATTTCTGATTGCCGGCCCCCGGTTTCCTTATCCCTGCGTCATAACTTCAGGTTATCCCGGATAACCAAATCTTGTTTCGTATCCCGATAAAAGATGCGACCTTTGCCGTCGCAATGAAGCAAAAGTTATCGGTCGTCATTAAAATTGCAAGGATATGTTGAAAAAAGGTAACAGGGCGAACACCCTGCACGGAATTCTCCTGATCGCGCTGTTTTCGTTCGCGGCATTTTACATCGCCGAAATCCCCGTTGTCAGACGGCTCTCGTTCAGCCCCTTGATCGTCGGCATCGTGCTGGGCATGCTCTACGCCAACAGCCTGCGCAACCGGCTGCCCGAAACCTGGGTCCCGGGCATCCGGTTCTGCACGAAGCAGGTGCTGCGCTGGGGCATCGTCCTCTACGGGTTCCGCCTGACGCTGGCCCAGGTGGCGGCCGTGGGCGTGCCGGCCGTCGTCGTGGACCTGATCGTCGTGACGGTCACCATTCTGGGGGGCGTTCTGCTGGGCCGCCTGCTGAAGATCGACCGCGACACGGCGCTGATGACTTCGACGGGCAGCGCCATCTGCGGCGCGGCGGCTGTGCTGGGGGCCGAGCCGGTGGTGAAGTGCGAGGGGTACAAAACCGCCATCGCCGTCTCCACGGTCGTCATTTTCGGAACCCTCTCGATGTTTCTCTATCCGGTCATGTACCGCACGGGCATGCTCAACGGGATGACCGACACGGAAGTGGCCGTCTACACGGGCAGCACGCTGCACGAGGTGGCCCACGTGGCCGGGGCGGGCAACGCGATGGACCCCACCGATGCGCTGGGGATCGCCGGAACGGCCACCATCACCAAGATGATCCGCGTCATGCTGCTCGCGCCCGTGCTCGTGATCATGGGCTTCGTGCTGGCGGGCCGCCGGAAGGAATCCGGGGGCGAAACGGGAAAACGCAGGATCGCCGTGCCGTGGTTCGCCTTCGGGTTCATCGGGATCATCGGTCTCAATTCGCTGCTGCAAAGCCTTTGCGGGGTGGAGACGGTCCGGGAAATTCCGCTCAACGGGACCATCGAGTACGTCGATACCTTCATGCTGACGATGGCCATGACGGCGCTGGGGACCGAAACGAGCCTCGACAAATTCAGGCAGGCGGGGGCCAGGCCTTTCGTGCTGGCCGGCCTGCTCTACGTCTGGCTGGTGGCGGGCGGTTACTTCGTCACGAAATACGTGGTCGGCATGTTGTAGCGGCCGCTTTACAGTCTCGGCAGCTCCGGATTCTCGTGCTCGGAGTAGCGGAGCACCCGTTCCCGAATGAAGTCCGCGAAACCGCGGGCCTCTTCGTATGTAAGGGCCTCGGGATAGCTCATCAGCACCAGCCGGTGGGGATGGAACGGCCGCCGGAACGAGGGGTGGATATACGCGTAGGGATTGGCGACGAAACCCAGCCGCTGGTAGAAATGCTGGCGGCGGACCGAGATTTCATCCTCCGGCGGGTCGATCTCCAGAATGACGCGCCGCCCTTGGCAAAAGGCCGCGAGGGCTTTTGAACCCATGTTCTGTCCCCGCAGGCGGGGCGAGACGGCCAGGTGCTCGACGTAGCGGTAATCCCCGGCGTTCCAGTGGAAGAGGATGCCGATGAACTCGTCGCCGCGCCAGATGCCGTCGGCCTCGAAATGCGGGTCGCCGAAAGCGCGGTCGTAACCCGTGCCGTCCCAGCGTTCGCAGTCGGGGAAGGAGGCTTCGTAAAGCGCCCATGCTTCGGCCCAGCCCTTGTCCGAGCGTGATTTGAACGGTATGAATCGCAGTTGCTGTGTCATGGTTTCCAATTTTCGGCAAGATACGGCAAATTTCGCATAAAACCCAATTTTCACGACTGCCCGAACGAGCCGCAGCCGCTTCTGCGGCGCCCTGCCCGTTTGCCGGGAGCGGAAAAATCCCCGGAGCTTCGGCCCGGGGATTTCCGGTTTCCGGGGGGGGGCGGAAAGGGACGCTCCGAAAAAAAAAAATCGCACGGCGGGGGTCGGTATCCGGAAAAGGCGTGTCTACCGGGTGAAGACAAAGAGAAAAAATCTGTTTTGTGTAAATGATATGCAGAAAGAGATAGACAGACTGATCAATTCGTACCGGAGCAACGCTTTGAGTAAGGAGGAGGCCGGTATGCTGGCGGGATGGCTGGAGGAGTCGGATGAAAACCGGGCTTATTTCAGGGAGTGTCTCGCCAGACGGGAGCTGCCCGCGTCGGCCAAGGCGGAGCGGGAATGGGCGCGTTTCGCAGCCCGCAACAAGATCCTGTTCGCTGTCCCCGAGGTCGCCGGACGGCGCCGGAGTCGGTTCCTGCGCTATGTGGCGGCGGCCGCCGTGGTTGCGGCGGGCGTTTGCGCCGTGTGGTTCTGGCAGCGCACCCCCGATGTCGCGTCCGAAGCCGGGGCCGGGGCGGAGATCAGCGCCGCACAGCCCTTGGAATACCGCACGGCGTGCGGCGAGAGGCTCGACATCGTGCTGCCCGACGGGTCGAAGGTCTGCATGAATTCCGAGGCGACGCTCACCGTGGACCCGGGATTCGGGAAGGCGACGCGCGAGATCGAGTTCGACGGCGAGGCGTTTTTCACCATTTCGCCCGACAAAAACTGTCCGTTCATCATCCACAGCGCCAACAACAACTATACGGTGCTGGGAACGTCGTTCAACCTGCAATCCTACGCCCGGGAGAATTTCGCCGTGGTGACGCTCCATACGGGGTGTTTGCAGGCGCAGGCCCGGAAGGACGTCATCATCCTCGACCCCCTCGACACGGCGATCGTCTTCTGGATCGCAGCCTCGGCCCTGTCGTTCATCCTCGCGCTGTTCGTCTCGAAGAAGTCGCACGCGTAAGAACCTTCAGACTGAAACGATGTGCGTGCGATTCGATCTCATGCGCCCTTGCGGCGTGAATCGCTATGCGCTGGCCCTTGTTGCCCGGGCGCCGGCCGGGGATGGGGCCTTGCTGTCAATGTGACGAGCGGTGCAAGTGGGGGGGGGGCGAACAAAACGAAAATGAAAAACCGCAGCCGATTGACAATCAGCTGCGGTTTTGTTTTCGTGTGCCCAGGACAATATTTGAAAATTGCACTTTTGAGCCTTTTGTAAATACTTTGATATTTAACTATTTGTAATCATATTGCAAAGATAATCAATATATTGTATTTGTCAATAAAATTGCGTATTATTGCAAAAGATTTTATTGTGTGGTGCAAATGTGGTGCAAATTTTCTAACTTGCACCACGGATTAACAGATTTTGTAATATGGCATCGGTTACGGCTTTTATACGGGTATCAAGAAAACGGATAGATCGGGCAAATGTCCGCTTTCGGTTACGGGACGGTCGAAATATTCAATTATATCATGCTTCCGAATTGGAGATTAACCCATCCGATTGGGATGCTATCCGACAGGAGATTAAAGCGAAGGTTCTTTATGATGCGGAAAAACGGGCAATGTTCAACAAGGCGGTGGCCGACCGTAAGAATATGATGTTAGAGATATATAACGCCGTACCCAGTACGGAGACTTTGACATCTGATTGGCTGGATCAGGAGATTGATAAACGTCTGCATCCTGATAGATATGCCGTTAAGGAGCACCGGCAAACCTTTTTCGAGGCTTACGAAGAGTTTATCAAGAAGCGTAAGTTGTCCGATTGGCGGGTGCGGGCTATTCAGGTCGTAATCCGAGCGTTGAGGCGGTATGAATTATATGCCCGCCGGACGATGGATAGTCGGTTTACGCTCGACTTTGACGCTGTGACGCCGTTGGTGTTACGGGACATCGAGGAGTTCCTTCGCAATGAATACACCTTCTGCGACCAATACCCCGAAATCTACGAGGCCGTTCCCGAAAGCCGGAAACCTCAGCCAAGAGGGCAGAATACGATCAATGGAATACTGACTAAACTGCGTACTTTCTTCATTTGGGCGAATGACGTAGGCAAAACGACTAATAACCCTTTTCGGAATTATCCCGTGGAGGAGTGTATATACGGGACACCATACTATATTACGATTGACGAGCGTAACAAGATTTATCATACCAATCTTACCAGGCATCCGCAGCTCGCAATTCAGCGGGATGTATTCGTTTTTCAATGTCTGATAGGTTGCCGTGTGGGCGATCTTTATAAGTTGACCCGAGATAATTTGATAAATGGAGCGGTTGAGTATATTCCCCGCAAAACAAAGGACGGCCACCCGGTGACGGTACGTGTACCTCTTAACTCGATAGCACGTGAAATATTGGACCGTTACGCAGATTATGCCGGCTCGTCGCTTTTTCCACTTATGGCCGAACAGCAATATAACAAAGCGATTAAACGGATTTTTCTCGCTGCGGGGTTGAAACGTAAAGTAACGATCCTGAATCCTCTGACCCGAGAGGCGGAACAGCGCCCGATTTGGGAGGTGGCCTCGTCGCACCTCGCTCGTCGAGCATTCGTTGGAAATCTTTACAAGCAGGTGAAAGACCCGAACCTGGTAGGGGCATTGTCCGGCCACAAGGAGGGTAGCCGGGCATTTGCCCGTTATCGGGACATCGACGATGAAATGAAAAACGAACTGGTTAAAATGTTGGAGTAAATATGAATGATGTGGTATTTTATAATATGTGGGGACGGGAGCGGTATCAAGATTATATAAATCTCCCTTTCAAATACAAAGAGGAACACGAGTGGGTGACTGATTTTCAGAAAAATAATGCCTATTTTTTGGATCATATCAACGAATATGCATCTGGGCCGCAAAAAGCGGATTATGCACTGACTGGATTTCTGGACTGGTATGTAAAAAAACGGGCCGCTAATGATGGGGATGCTGAGTATAAAAGAGAGTATTATGCTGATTGGCTGAATCATACGATTTTTATCTGCGACCATAAGCCTGGCTATGAGTGGGTAGTGGATTGGTGTCGTAGGTATTTGACAACCATGAATATAACAAAAGACGGCAATAGCGTGTTAACCGAAACCAAAATGTGGAATAACGGTAGGACGGGGACATTTCATGCATTTCCGCAGGATGGCGGATATTATGCTTATTTTCTCGATACAATGAACCCAGGATCGTGGCTTGCAGTAGAGAATCGAATTGCTTCAGGCTTGATTGCTTATGCTATTAATTATTTGGAGCTTAATGAATGTAATATTTATACCGAGACTCTATACTCGAGTTATTATGACGAGCAAAAGCGAATTTATGAGCAGGGACATTTTCAGAATGACATCGACGATGGGACATTTGCTATTTATCTGTATAAGCAAGAAAAAAGCCTATATGATCAGAATGTGATCGGAGAGTTTTTATCGGAGGTGGACCGTAAAGAGGTAAAAATGATTTTTGATCATTTCGTTGTACAATATTGCCAGCAATCCGATAGCAAAATCGGAAATATTATCTCTTCAATCGAGGAACATGCACACTTCTCTGTGCAATGGAGTTATGAGCAGGCTAATCGTATATTGGAAGCCTTGCAAAATGAAGGTTTTATTTCTACAAATACAACGATTGAGGTGTTCTATTATAGGATGACCGGACGTGGGAAAGCCTCAGACAATAAGATTGAGTGGGTGAAAAGGGGAAAGAGACGAAAAAAGGACATAAGTAAAAGTGGTTTATTAGATTTCGTTTATTTGGCGCAAGGAAAAGAATGTGATGCGCCGACCCGAATATTCCCCCGTATATTTCAGATTAATAAACTATGTGATACTACCTATACCCGATTTAAGGCGGATGTGGGTAGTGAATATCGAATTGAGTTAGAGGGAATAATGAAATCATAATCTACTTGTTACGGGATCGGGCGTCATTCCTTCACTGTCATTTTGCCGATGGACTGAATAATCTTGGCGGCTTCTGGATCGATGACCACGGAAATAGGCTGTGTTGCGGCCGTTATCGCCTTGCCGTTGGTCGTCACATCCTGACGGTCGGCAAGATGAAGGACACGGGCAACGATTCCTGAATCGTACTGCCCACATAATGCGCCCTCCAACTGGTCCGCCTCAATAGCCACTCGCACGTGCGTAAGGAGGTCGCAAAACTCATCTTCGTATCGGCGGAATGTGTCTTTGCTGATCTTTGCAAATTGGCAGAATCCCACTAATGTCAGGGGACGCTGTGTTGGAACCGCAATTATTTCCCCTGCTGAAGCCTTGTTGCTGTATCTTGGATTCGCTTTCACCCATTCGACATACTCTTCGAACTTGGCTTCAAGAGCTTCGGGGGTATATGCACGAGGGCGGCCCACTTTCTTATTAGGGGTATTCATGTTATTATTCGTATTTTTTTCGACCTAATTTTCCGAGGCTGTTTTGAACCTTGACCCGCTTCTGCCCTTTGTTGATGTCAACCACCGAAACAATGGGCGCCGGCATATTCATCAGGGCCCGTTCCATCATGCGCTCCATCCCCTTCATTCCGTCGTTGCGCTGGGGAAGATTCGATACCTGGATGGCGTTTCCGCCGCTTGCCACGTTCATGGCCGAGAGCATTGCGCCCCAGTCGTTGACAGCCTGGGCCGTCATCACGGCCTCGCCGTTGGATAACATTGCGGGGATGCTGTCCGAAGTTCCGGTACCCGGGCCCGTGACAAGGCCGCCGGAGGCGTATCGGTATTTACTTCTTTCTTCTTCTGCGGAACTGTTGAGCGATTTAATTTGCGTTATTATGGTCGTAATGGTCGAAATTGCAGCCACCGCCCCGGCAATACCATCCCAAACAGTAGCGGAAGATGAAAATGCTTTGTGTAACGCCGTTCCCATCGCAGCGGCCGATTCGGCGATTGCCAACATTGCGACAACCCCCGCATCTGCCCCGGCGGCTTCGGCAAGTTCTTCCAACGCACCGACCATCTGCTGTGCGCTTTGAATAGACATCTGCGTTTCTTTTTCTTGCAACTTAATGCCTTGCAGTTGTATGTCGTTGACCTGCTGTTTGGCTTCTGCAACGGCCTTTTGTGCGTCAAGTTCAGCATTACGCCATTCCAAAACACCGCCATAGAGAGCCGTATATGTTTCCTCACTCATTGATTGTATTTCGGAAAGTTTATTTTGTGCAGCATCCATTTGTTGCTGCGCAATATTCATCTTGGCGGCATTTTTCTCAATATCCTTGTTCGGATCGGATGTGTGTAGAATGTCATAATTAGGTAACTGTGCTTCTTTTTGGCGGATAGTCTGCAATTTATTTTGTGCATTAAACCGCATTTTGATCCTGTTCTCCGCATTGCGGGCTTCTTCCTCGAACTCCTTATCGCTCCAACGCTGGCGTATTTCGGATTCCTCCTTATACCTGCGCTCCTCCATATTCAGGATCAGCTGGTTTATAGCTTCCCGGGATTCCGCAGTCAGCGTTTTGTCGTATTTGAGTTTGTTTTCCAACTCCTGACGTTCCCACGAAAAGCGAAGCCGGGAAAGTTCCAGGTCTTTTTCAAGGCTCGCTTGTCTGAGTTCAAGAATGGATTTTGATAATTGCTTCTCTAAATCGAGCTGTGTCTTGGCGGCTTGTCGTGCTATTTTATTCGCAGCCTCTTGCGCTTTCTCATTCGTTCGTCCAAGTTCTTTTAAGCGTTTGATCTCATTCTCAACAGCTTCGGCCCTTTTATTCCGTGAAATGATTTCGTCCTCCGTGGTTGCGATCTCCTTGTTTATATCGGCAAGTTCTTGTTCCTTTCGCTTGATTAAATCCTTGATGGCCTCCCCTTGCCCATTGATGTCATCTGTACTGATCTTGTACATATCCATCAATGTTTTCATCGCTATTTTGTTTGCAGAAAGGGCTTCGTTATACCGATCCGTAGCATCTCGCACTTTATTCAGCGTGCTTTCCAGTTCATTGGAAACCTCTACATATTCACTCACGACCGGACGGTTCCCGGCCATAGTCGTCCGAGTTTTTGTAGTGTTCTCATTGAACATCCGGTATATTTCCTGCGCACGCTCTTTCAATTCCGGAATTTCACTATTTAACCCGGCACGAAACTCGGTAAAATAAGCGATCCCGGCCTCCCGGCCGAATTTTTTAATAAACTTATCCTGCACGCCTTCGAAGGCTTTGTCCATCGTTTTACCGTATTCTTCGGCGGCATTGGCATTGGATTCCTCCAAACCCTTAGCAATAGCGGCCGCCGTAATACTGCCTGCAAGGGCATCATAAGCCGCCTTTTGGTCCTCCAAATTCCGTATCTCCTCCTTTTGGTTGGAAAGATAGTCCCCGTATTTATCCTCTATGACTTTGCGGGCAGCGGCATATTCGGCTGTACCCTTTTTTGCCTCACGGAGGGCGTCAAACTCCCGCTTCAACTCTGATCGGCTGTTTTCAATGGCCCGGTTGAGGTCTTGCGTATATTGAGCAACATCCGACAACGCATTACCTGCGCTAAACAATCCCTTTACCCACGCCCCGATCTCTTTCCCGTAGGCCGTCAGCAGGGTAATGCCCACGACCAAAGCCGTCTGCCAGGAAAAGATAGACGAAATAACCTGCCGGAACACCGGGATCGTCATTTTCCCCTCGGCTCGCAACGCTTTATTATTGGCTGAAGCTCTCTTCAGTTCATCGGCAAGCATCGGCAGGTTGTTGGAAATCGCCAGAAAAAACTGCTGGGCGGACATCGTGAGCGACGGAAGTTCCCGGGCCACTTGTTGCACCTGGAAAGAAAGCGGACTAAGCGCACTTGCATAATTGCCGACATTGGACCGGAAATTCAGCAAATCCTGCTCGGCCTTGTTCACCTCCGTTTGCATATTGCGGACTTGTTCGGCCATCTTCATTCCTTTTGCCGATTTGCGGTCAGCTTCGGAGAGTGCATAATACTCTTTCGTCAACTTCGAAATATCGTTCCGGAGTTTATTAACGGAGCCATCAAGCTGCGCATCCTTCTTGACCTGTTCGTTGATCTGCTTCATGTATTGACGCTGCGCATCGGTATTTTCCCGAATTACGGCTTTATACCGGGCCATCTTCTCGTAATAATCTGCATCCTCTTTCTTGAGGTTCTTAATAGACTGCCGGGTCTCATCTATTACCTTTTGCGCCTCTGCCCAGCCTTTGATAAGTTTCGAGTATTCGATCTCGATTGTGATGATCTTGTGAATGGAATCCTGTGCCATATATCCTCATATGGATTAAATAATTAACAATCTATTTTATACTAACCCAGCGCTCCGTGTCCCGGGTTATTCCCCGCTTCTGCTCGTCCGGTAGGAGCGGCTGAGAGGCGGATATACGCCCCCATCTACCGCCCAAAAAATAAGGACCTTTCGATTTGGAGACCTCAAAACCACATAACCGTCCGTCATGCCCGAACAGTTTCAAAACCGTCGCATTGTCGGTCGTAATGCTGGCCCCCTTCGCCGGAACCGATATTTGCCGGATAGCATTGATCTGACCGTCTCGATTTCTCTGATATACAACGGCGACTAAACGCTGCGGGACACGCCCCGCCAAAGACGCAAGACGGCCCAAGAAGCCATCGCCGGGGCAATCCACGTATTGTAATGATATGACGTATTTCCCTAAACGAATTTGCCAATCGTCAGATCCTCCGGCGGCAATTTGATTCAGGATGCAACACCTCGTGTAGATTTTGGTTTCTTTTTTCATAACATTTTAATATTTAATAGTTTATCTTTTATTGCGAACCTCTGTCTGCGTTCGTACTCCTCGCACTTACGGCGGGTACGCTCCAGCAGTTCCGCAAGTTCTTTTTTATTCAATCCTACTGTCAGAGCGCTGTCGTCCCGCTGGCCGCCTCTGCGTTTTTCTTTTGGATTCATCCTGCTCATTCCCCCGTTTTTAGTACATTTGGCTTGTCGGAACCAAAATGCGGGGGAACAGTTTACGGCCCTTGCTTTCGAGGATAGGCGGGTTTATACCCGCCCATCCTGTTTGTGGGCCACCCTCGCAAACCCCAACAGAGCCTCTGCGATCTCTATCACCTTGTCCGGCGTGAAAGTAACGACCGCTTCGGGAGTGCCCTCATCACCGAAGTATTTAACACACAAATACACCTCTGACGGATTAGGTTTGCGATTTACGGTCACTTCGGCAACTCCGACCGTAAGGGTTGCACCGTCATGCTTGAATGATTTGCACGGCACAAATGCCGTCTTTTTCTTGGGCTGTGTCATAATCTTTTTCTGTTTTATTATTGGTTTCATACCGTTTTGGGGCGGGTGGGGTTGCAAGGTTGCACCCCTATATAGGGGATGCAACCTGCAACCCGCCTCCCACAAGGCTGTAACGGAACATAAATATTTAGAAAGGTTCATCGTGCAACTCGGGTTGTGAAACCTCAGTTTGCGACCCCGGAAGATAATAACCGCCAGCTTGATTCTTCACGATTGTCCCGGCTTTGACTGCACGGGAAATCTTCGACTTAGCACTTCCTTCTTTGAGGTCAACCGCTTCCATTAGCATTTCAATCAACTCTGAGTGCGCATAAACCTTTCCTGCCTCCATGATCTCAGCAAAAACATTCTCTTTAGGCTGAGGTGCTGGAATGCCACATAACTCCGGAAGCCCGGAAGCGTTGATCTGAAATGCAAACTCTGTGAATGGTTCATTGCGACAGTACTGCGGACTGACTACCGAGGTATCACCATCTGCTTTTACCAGCATCACTGTTTCCGATTTACGCAGCAATGCAGAGCCGAGGTGCCCTCGGGCTTTCTCTCCGCCTGGATTGCTATGAAGCACACAAAGTATGTGGTTATCATACTCGCTACTCCAGCGCATCAACTCACAAGTCAGGGCCTCCGATTCGTGCAGGTCGTTCGGATCGTTGCAAAGGTCCGCCACGCCGTCGAGAATCAGCAGATCGGGTTTATACCGGCGAAGGATTTCACCTGTGGCCTCCCGGCGTTGATCTGGCGTCAGCTCCCGCAAAGCTGCCACGACGAGCTTATCGTGGTTGTGGTCGGTCGGCAAGCCGATGCTTCGTAGAATCCGCCTGGCAACCTTATGCACGTGTGCCCGGGCCTGTTCGGTATCGATATAGACTACCTTGCCCGTGGCCGGGGTATCAAACCCCAGAAAGTCGGACGAAGAAAGAAATCCCGAAGCCACGGCAGCGGTCAAAAAGGTCTTCCGGCTTTTGGCCAAGCCTACCACGGTCGATACATTGCCCCGAGAAGCAATTAGATTGCCCCAAATTCGCACGATCGGTTGCGGATCGGGGAGTTGTTCCGACAGGTCGATAACAAGAGCAGAAATGTCAATTTTCGACGATCCCGGCTCACCCATGATAACATCGTCTACGAATCCCATAATCAGCTACACTTTGAAGTTATCCAATCCTTCGAGAATATGCCGGAAGGTAAGCCGGGCGACGGCCTTATCGCTTCGAATACAGCGGCCGATCTCCAGCAATTCATAGAGACCCGTTTGCGGATCATCGAGTTTGGTACTATACACCAGGTCGGCCAGGTCCACCCGTTCAATCTCGGGGTGATTAGTGAGGCGCATTCCGACAATCAGGACATCAGCACGATTTTCGACATATAGGGCCTTATACAACGTATCTCGCAGTAAAATCAATAACTGATTATCGACCTTGCTATCGTTCAGGTCCACGCAATTTTCCAGAGCGGCGATCTGCTCTCTCAATTTATTGACAACATAGGGCTTTGCATCCGTCCGCCGACGGTAGCGAGCCAACTCTTGCTGTTTAGACAGTTTGATCGTTTCAAGATTTTCCATAGCAATCCCGATTGAATTTTTCGCTGTACCACTCGACGAAAGTTGTGAAATCTTTGGCAACGAAATATAGGCCACCTGCCCGCTCAATAGATGCCTGATAACGGCGTTGTGCCTCGCTTTGGTGGTCGAGGCCGATCTTCACCTCAATTTTGACGCTCCGGCCTGCAATTGTAGCCGAAATATCGGCACTTCCTTTCGTGGTATTCGATTTGCGCCATACGATCCGACCACCTCTTTGTTCAGGCATCCCTATCGTGGCGACTCTTTCAGCCTGGCCGCCATTGTAGCGAATGTAATCCACAATACATTTCGTCAAGCCGTTCGCCGTATTATCCCGATAGGACTGTGGCGGGATGGCATACTCGGGAAAATTCGGATGATCTCGGCGGAAATGGTCGAGGGCCATCCGTTCGAGTTCCCTGACCGCTTGCGGCTTCCGATAGTGGGGCTTATTCATGGTCGGCGGCCTCCTGTCCACTGAAGAGGTTATAATCCGTATTGATCCGTTCCAACCGATAGACGACTCTACGATCCCGCAAGGGATAAGTTCGAACCACATAACCGTCTGCCTTCCGTCGCACTTCGGTCATCCACCGCCGGGCATCATTACCGCCAATCATCACGTTTAGGCCCATAGCCGTAACCTGCATTCCTCCTTTGAGCATTTCGAGGGCGATAGCCTTGCGAGCTTTTTGCGTGTCGGCTTGGATGGGTTCCGAATTATAATTATCTTTGTACGTACTTATTAGGGCGGCTACGGCCGCTTTTCTTGTTTTCATTGTGCGGCCCTCCCGTTTAAGATTCTACGAATATCCGACATCTTGTAGCGACGCTTACCGCCGATCTCGGCAGGGACAAGATAACCTCGCTTACGCCACCGCCATAGCGAACTGGGATCTACATCCAACATTTCGCATACTTGCTTGATAGATAGATACCTCTCGCCTCTGTCCTCGGCGATCTGCGCCTCCAACTCTTTTTTTGTGTCGGCGATTACCTCTTGATGGAACCGCCTCAAATCTTCCAATGTGATGGCTACGGTAATATTGGCTCCGTTTTCCATCATTGACGTTATATTTGTCATAGCGTCTGTTAGGGTGCTCCTTCACACCCGGTTAAGTTAATAAATAGGGCCTGCCAGCTTGCGCCAACGGACCCTTTGATTTTGTTATTTCGGTTTTGTCCGTGGCTTGCTACTTCACAAGCATCTGCGACAAAGGTGTTAATCTTCGGCACATTGTGCAAGAAAAAACACGAATTATTGCATCGGTTCTGTATGTTTTTTCTTGCTTGATATTGCAAACATACTTAAACTATTTTGGTTCAGAAATATGTGTGATATGTGTTTTTCACATTAAACACACTCACACATAGCCAAGAGGCGGTCGAGTTACATTTTTGCAATAATAAAGCCGCCTCGATAAAGTACCCCCCCCTCCTCCTTAACGGCTATTTCTCTGCTGTTGGCTTTGAACGCAGATAGCCACCTCAAAGGGTGGCTATCTGTTTATTCATGATCATAAATATCTCCAAAGTTGGCTTCAATAAAAAGAACTCTAAAAATGCGGTCTATTTGGAGCCCTATAAATGGATGATTATCTCCCGTTGCTCTAAAAACGTGCAATTTTCTTACGTCTGGAGTTATACATGCCGGTAGTTGGGGCTTGATCTGATCAACGGATATAGACTCCATTCCAAATCCATGACGAGGGGCGGTTCTAATCTCTGGCCAACCTAATTGTGATATTTTTTGGAGTCTAATTAAAAACTCGAAGAAGAATTTATGGTCCCTACAAGTTGAAATAGATGTTTCGCTTAGGTATTTGAAACAAAATAAAGGGTAGTTCTCTTTGTAAATATGATTTAGCGATATGCTAATTGATTCATCTTGAGGGGGAATGATCTTCCTCCTGTTGTTTTTAGACATAATTACGCCAAGCGAGTATGAAAAAATTCGCCTAATTTTTCTTTGGTTATAATGTGTCCTTTACCTGTCGGCGTGCTTTGCCAAGGCATTTCATTGTGGGTGAAATTCATCAAACCAATCGCTGAGTAGTTTCCATAAATGCGAAGCACTTCATTAAATAAACTTTCTTCTTCTGCTTCTAAAGTAATGGGTTTTTCATTAGGCATGATTCCTTTATTTCCGTTCTCTTGGTAATATTCATATACCGCAGGAACCACAGGACCATACATCCAGGCTTCAATGTCTTCGTTAAACAAAGGACGATTAAAAACTGCTATATGAAATCCTTGCACGTAGTATAGCAATTTTTGGAGTTTCATATTGGAAAAAAGTTCCCCTTCGTCATTTGCAGCTGCGCCATATGCCAAAATTTTATTGGCAATAGATAATACAGGGTAGGCCATAATGATAGTGTATTTTATTGCGCAAATATATCGTGTTGAATTATAGGATGCAAATATCGTGATAATTTTATTTTGATCTTTTGGAATTTAACCCATTTTATAGACGAATAAGATATGTTTATTATTGCTAAATATTTGAATTATTTTCAATACGGATGTGGTAAGCTCATATTTCGTATATCTTGTTTTGGATAGGTTGTAATTCCATAGTTTTCTGTCTATATACCTTGGGTTGCAGGTTGCATCCCCTATATAGGGGATGCAACCTGCAACCCCGGATAGAAATATATGTAATGCGCTGGCGTCTCCGTTACTATTCTCCCTTCTCCACTTTGATAAGTTTACCGCAACAGTTATTCTGTCGGGCTTTCGCCCGACCTTTACAGTACCGCAACCGCTTTGCGTATCTGATCCAGCACCGCCGACAGTCCGGTGTCTCGGCGGGCGGTCTGCATATTGTAGTCAGATTGTAAGCCTATCCACAAATTGGCTGTTATCCCCGTTGCCGCCTCGATTTTCAATGCTGTATCGGTCGTGATCGGTCGGTGCCCGTTGATAATCTCGTTAAAGGCCGTGTAAGGCATCCCGATGATACCGGCAAATTTCCGTTGCGATATGCCCCGTGCCTGTAATTCGTCTTTGAGCATTTCTCCGGGGTGGATCGGTTCGGCGCATATCAATTCATGCGGTGCGTAAATTTTCTTTGTCGTTTCCATATCGCTACTGCTTGTAATGGTTGCTAATATCCAACAATCGGCATACGGTTATTATCTGTTCGTTCATTACCTCCCTTACGGTAAATTCAAGGCGGTATTTGCGATTGATCCGAACCGATGATATACCGGCCTTATCACCTTGCAGAACCTCGTAATTTAACGAGTTGATCCGGTATAACTCCTCAACGTTTGCAGACCGTTTCAACAGCATGATACACTTGTAATATCCTCGTATCACCTCGGGCTGGTAGCGGTGCTTCTTGTCGCCCGTGCGTCCCTGCTCGAACAGTTCCCGCAAATACTCTTTGTCAAACTCTATAAACATCGTGCCGTATTGTTTTCAATGGCAAATATAACGCTTTATTTAGAAATATCCACAAAAAAAGTGAATATTTTGTAAAGCGAGCCCCAGCCCAACGGCAAGCAGTCGGAGGCTATTCCCGTTCCTTTACCTCCAGCACCGTCCCGCATTTCGGGCAGGTGATTGTGTTCGTCGGTTGAGGGGCGAAAAGCTCCGGAACCGATACGCTGAGGGCTGCGGCGATCTTTCGCAATGTTGTAATAGTAGTATTTCCGTTAATTGCTTTTGATAGACCAACACGGGAAATACCTATTTTTTCGGCTAAATCGGTTTGTGTCATTCCCTTACTTTTGAGAATCTCCGCTATTCTGAAATCATTATTCATAATGTAAACATATTGTTTGATGCAACAAATATACAAATTAAACTTATTGTGTGCAAATTGTTTGCTATTGATAATAAAAAGTTGTCAAAATATTTGTGCTGTTGAATAATTATTGTTTACTTTGCATCATCAAACGACAACAAAATGTTTACAGCCATGAAAGCAATATATAACAAATCGAAGATCTTTCGCAACGCCTGGTATCTGAAAAAGGCCAACGCCTCGATGTCGTTCTCGGCCTGCCTGCGCAAGGCTTGGCGTAACGAGAAGCTGGCGGTCATGACAGCGATAATCGAAAACCGCCCGATGGAGGAGCCGAAACGCCCCGCCCTCGATCCGATCCCGCTGATAATCCCGGCCGACTACTACGGAGACAGCAGAACTTATTACGGAGACTAACGGCAACGATATGAACGAACAATTAACCCGGTCCGACATTCGGACAATGGCCCGCAAGGCGGCCGATTACATCACCTTCAACTGCGACGGTGTAAGCGAAGGTTTCGAAATTACCCACAAGGGGTACACGATATTCGTTGACTATT